>Ga0116231_10003363_pt1 | contig 33320 bp, 22 predicted proteins | sample S1TSphgellanicum_2_FD_89695 | JGI IMG/M metagenome (GOLD analysis project Ga0116231, IMG submission 89695) | Host-associated microbial communities from peat moss isolated from Minnesota, USA - S1T2_Fd - Sphagnum magellanicum MG | ecosystem: Host-associated > Plants > Peat moss > Unclassified... | reverse complement strand
GGCAGGCGATTGAAGCCGGGCTCCTGGCGTAGCAGACGCTCCTGCTGGCCTACGGGCAGATTCTGGTGCTGATTCATCCATTGGGGCAGATGGCCGGCCGCCTGGGGGTTGGGTCCAACCGAATACGGAGCCCTGCCGTATGGCGAACCGTTGTATTCCGGACGGGCAGGCTGCGCGCCGTAGGGATTGCCCTGAGGACGCGGCTGAACGTTGGAGCCGGGACGGCCGAATGGCTGCTGCGGGCGGGACGGTTGGCCGCCCGGCTGGCGAGGTTGCGATTGCGGTCTGGATTGCGGTCTGAATTGCGACTGCGCCGAAGGGCGGGGCGCCGCATGAGGCGCTGAGCCGCCATGCTGGCCCCAGCCTCCAACCCGCCCGCCAAATCGACTGGCCGAGGCAAAAGGCGCCAGTGACAGGAGCAGGGCCACGCATGCGGCTTGCGCGGCACGGCGAAGGACGCTCGGCTTGGTCTCTGGATTCCTCATCAATGCCTGACTTTCGTGGTCATTCAGTTGCCCGTTCGTTCCGGGCGGCGTTGTTCGCCGGCGGGCTGTTTTGCCGGCCCCCCGGAGCTTATTCCCATTCTGAAGGTCAGTCGTTGTTCTGGTTGGAGAGCGCTTCCAGTTGATCCAGCAGTTGCGCATTATTGTCCATGGTCTGCAGGTCGTTGACAACGGCCGCTTCGTGGACGGCCGGGGTTACCGTCGTCTCCCAGGTGTTGAGGCCAAGATAAGCGCCGCCACCCAGCAGCACCATCACGCTGAGGGCCATCGCCGCCACGGGACGCAGACCGAGCCGGGAGCCATAGACGAGCCGCGCCCGCAGTTTCTCATACCAGCTTTTGGGCCAGCCTACGGGCGCGGCTTCGCGCTCTTCGTCCAGGCGGGCATTGAGCCGCGTGAGGAAATAGGGGTTCGGCTCAGGCGCCTCCCAGGTGTCGAGCAGGGCCATCGTCGAGCGCAGTTCGGCAAGTTGTCCGCTGCACGCCTGGCACTGAGCCAGGTGGGTAGAGAGATCGTCTTCCTTGGCAATCATGGGCGTCTCTTCAAACAGAAGATCGGCCAGCTTGGCATTCACATCGTTGCAGTTCATCTTGGTACTCCCTTCCGCTGCCGGTGTCTCCCGGCTTTTGCATCCCCGTCCTAAACAAAGTCTTTTAACCGCTCGCGCAGGGTCTGGTAGGCGCGAAAGAGGAGCGACTTGGTGGCCGACTCGCTCAGTTTCAACACTTCCCCAATCTGGCGATAATCCATCTCCTGATACTTGTGCATCAACACGGCCATGCGCTGCCGCTCGGGCAACGCTTTGACCTGGGCCCGAATGGCCGCCATGCGCTCTTCGCGGAGCAAGCGCTGCTCGACGTTCGGGTCGTCGTCGGCAACTTCCGGCATGGTACCTGACTCGGCGTCGGGCGCGTCCAACTCCAGCGTCTGGGCCGTGCGCTCATTTTTGGTGTCGCGCGCATGATTGACGGCCAGGTTGGTGGCGATCCGGTAAAGCCAGGTGCTGAACTTCGCTTCGGCGCGGTAGCTTTCCCGCGACCGATACACGCGCAGGAACACTTCCTGCGCCAATTCCTCGGCAACCGCCTCATTATGGACCATCCGATACAAAAAATGGACGATCTGGCGATGATATTTGGTGACGAGGTAGTTGTAGCCTGCTTCGTCGCCGGCGGCTACGGCCAGCATAATCTCCGCGTCCGTACGCTCTGTCCCGTCGGCGCCAAAGCCCGTTCGGGCTGTGGTTTGTCCGGCTGCCGAGCTTGCATTGCGGCTGCTGCCGATACCCGGATTGTCCATCACCAGGCTTGCCATATCCTCTGGAACACGATTTGCCTGGGAAGGTTGCGCGGAAACTGCGGTATCCCGCGGGGATTTGCTGATTCCAGACGGCTTTGCGGACGAATTTCCAGGGCCGCCGCCCGCTTGCGGATGGCCGTGCCGCTGGCCGGGCAGCTCGTTTGGAGCGGGAAGCTCGGTGGCGAATCGGATTGGAAGCAGGCGCAGGCGCATTCAGTCCAGGAAACAAGCAGTCGAGCGCGACGCATTGAACCGCGTAGGTTGCTGATGATACTCTAATCGAGTCGGCCCCACCTGTTCCCTTTTGGCGCGAGCGATTTTTGGTTGAGCGTCGACCGGTTGAACAATTTGGCGCGCGGGCGGTTAACTCAGCGGTAGAGTGCCACCTTCACACGGTGGAAGTCGCAGGTTCGAATCCTGCACCGCCCACCAACTTATCTGCCCATCCCTTTCTCGATCGTTTGACGCAGTAGCTCGTTGTGCCTTTTGGCGACAATGCGGCGAATCGCCCGTGGGGCGAGGTAAAAACCGGGGGGCGGGTATGCGACATCGCTGTTAACCTTTTGATTCTTCATCATTTGCGCCTAAAATCAGGGCGCTTAAATGCCCTTTTTATTGCGTTTTTGTGCGCTTTTTTGACACTCTGTCTGCGCGGCATTCGAATTCCCCTGCTTCCGAAGACCATGGATCGGGATGGATGGGTCCATTATGCCTGAAAGCACTTTAATTGCCTGCAACGGATCCTGGACTTTTGTTTGTGCCACCCTTCCAAGGGCGGGAAGGACTCTCGATCGTTGTTACTTGATGGAAAGACTGGCGATCGCGGATTGCCAACCTTTCAGGAACGCTTTGAGCTGAGCCGGCGGCTGGAGCCAGAGTTGGGCTTTCGTTGGTCGGCTTTCTTCGCGGATCAAGAGGCTTAGACCGTTTTTGGCGTGGGTGTTGACGGCCTGGAAGGCGGATTCGTCGGTGTAGTCGTCGCCGAGGAAGGCTACTGGAGTTTCCGGGGCGGACTGCTCGAGGATCTGAGTCACTGCGCCGCCTTTGTCGCGGCCGGCTCTCAGTTCTACGCCGGACTCGAATTGCAGCAGGGCGAGGCCGTCCTTGCCGGCCAGCGGGGCGAAGAGGGCCATGGTTTTTTCGCGGATTTGCTGAGCATTTTCTGGGCTTGCGCCGCGCCAGTGCATGACTGCGGCGTTGGGTTTGTCTTCGAAGAGGCCGCCGAAGCTGTCTTGATGGAGCTGCTGGCGGAGCTTGTCGAGGTTTTTGCGGGTGGTGTCGGGGAAGTGCTGCAGTTCTTTGCGGCCGTCGGGGTAGAGGTGCTCCGCGCCGTGGAGGCCCCAGACTTCGAGCGGCTCGGGGAGCGCCAGCAGTGGGGCGATTTCTTCGGCGGGCCGGCCGGTGATGACGACTATGCGGGTGCTTCGCTGCTCCTGGATTGCCGTCAGGATGGCGCGGACTCCGGACCAGGGGCGAGCCTTTGTGCGGTCTTTGCGGAATGGGGCGAGGGTGCCGTCGTAGTCGAGGAGGAGGAGCGGCGACGCGCCATTTGCGAACGTGCGGAAGAAGCTTTGGATTCTTTCGGCAGGGGCTAAGGGCTCAGTTGTCTCAGCGGCGTTTTCGGCGCGATTGCAGTCGCGCTCTGTTCCAAGGCCTTGCATTCGCAGATCCCTCTCGCCTTTCACGATTTGATTCACGCGGATTCGAGGTCAAAGACTTCCGTTCGTGGGGTGGTTTTTGGGTTGGGACGGAAGGGGGTTGGGGGCGTGGGCGCGGCGGGATTCGGTTCGACTGGGGTTTCGATGCGGAGTTCGCGCAGATCGCTGAGGATGCTGGCGGCCCAGCGGTAGATGTTGTGGTCCATGATGTGGTGGCGCATGCGGCTCATGCGGGTGCGGCGTTCGCTCAGGTCCATGTCGAGGGCCTGGTGGATGGCTTCGGCTACGGCTTCGATGTCGTAGGGGTTGACGATGAAGGCGTCCAGCAGTTCGGTGGCGGCGCCGGTAAATTTACTGAGGACGAGTGCTCCGTCTTCGTCCTGGCGAGAGGCGATGTACTCTTTCGCGACCAGGTTCATGCCGTCGTGAAGCGAGGTGACGAGGCAGACCTGGGAGGCGCGGTACCACTGATCGACCTCGGCGTGGCTGCGCTGGCGGTCGATGTAGAGGATGGGCTTCCAGGTGGGCGTCTGGAATCGCTGGTTGATGCGCTCGACGGTTTCGCCAACCTGGACGCGCAGCGCTTCGTAGCTGGGGATGCGGGTACGGCTGGGGGCGGCGATCTGGACCATCGTAAGGCGTTCGAGGTAGAAGGGATGCTCATCGAGGAGCTTTTCGACGGCGATGAGGCGCTCGTGGATGCCTTTGGTGTAGTCCAGGCGGTCGACGCCGACGATGATGGTTTCGGCGCGGAGGCCATAGTCTTTGAGCAATTCGTCATGGGAACGTCGTACGCGGCGCTCGATTTTTGTTTCGTCGAGCGAGACGCTGACCGGGTAGGGGCGGACGGAGGTGGTGTGGCCGCCGCGGCGGACGGTCATGTGTTCGCGGTCGTTGCGGGCCTCGAGAACGCGGTCGACGGTCGACAGGAAGTTGTTGCAGTGGAGCGGTATGTGGAAGCCGATCAGATCGGCGCCGAGCAGGCCGTCGAGGAGTTGGGCCTGCCAGGGGCAGATGCCGAAGGACTCGGGGTTGGGCCAGGGGATGTGCCAGAAGATGGCGATGCGAACGTCGGGGCGCGCGGTCTTGATGAGCCGGGGGACGAGGGCAAAGTGGTAGTCCTGGACGAAGACGATGGGGTTGGGAGTATCTTTCATCTCTTCGAGGAGGGCGTCGGCGAATTTGTGGTTGACACGCTGGTAGAACTCCCAGTCGGAGGCGCGGAAGATGGGCCGGGTGTGGGCGATGTGGCAGAGCGGCCAGAGGCCTTCGTTGGCAAAGCCGTCGTAGTAGCCGGCCTCTTCTTCGGGCGACAGCCAGACGCGGCGCAGGGTGTAGCGGGGGTCGTCGGGCGGGACGCGCAGGCGGTCGTTTTCATCGACATTGAGGCGGTCTTCGCTGCCGCTGCCGTGAGCGACCCAGACGCCGTCGCAGGCGCGCAGCACGGGCTCGATGGCGGTGACGAGGCCGCTGGGCGGGACGACGCAGAGGGTTTCGCGACCGTCCTGAATGTGCATGTAGGGTTCGCGATTGGAGACGGCGAAGATGCGCGTGGAGCCGAAGCGCTCGCGGATGTGGACGGCGAGGCGTTCGGCGGTCCACTGGTGCTCGCCGGCGTCGCGGAGGCGGGCTTCGGTTTCGGCGGCGGCGCGGGCTTCGATGAGGCTCTCGGCCATGGATTCGACTTCGCGGGCGAGGGGGGTGAAGAGGCTGAGTTCGTCGAGGCTCTGGCCGGCAAAGCCCTCGGTCTGGCCCATGCGCAGGCGGCGCAGCCAGTCCGCCGCGCGAACCATGGGGCGCATGAGGAACCAGCGGACGGTGAGCAGGGTGACGCAGACGATGAGCACGACGAAGGCGACGATGCGCCAGAAGCTCTGCTGCCAGACTTCGTTTCCTGCGGCGCGGATGGGGCGGGCGTCTTCGAGGACGATGAGGGCGCCGGCGATCTGGCCGTCGAGGTGGAGCGGGACGGCTTCTTCGAGCCATTCCTGGTCGCCCTGGCGGCCAAATTGGGCGGTGTCGGCTCCGCGCTGGAGGGCTTTTTGCAGCGGCTCGCGGGGCAGAGCGGCGAAGACGGATGGGGGACCGACGGCGGTGACCAGGGCACCGTTCTGGTCGTAGACGGCGAGGCCCAGGGCTTCGTCCTGGGAGCGGAGCTGCTCCATGGAAGCGGCGATGGCGGAGGTGTCGCCGTTGGCGATCCAGTTCTCAGTTTGCGATTGCAGGGCTTTGCTCTGCCAGGCGGTTCTGCGCTTGAGTTCGAGTCGCAGGACGTGTTTGCTGGCCAGGACTTCGAAGTAGGTCGAGGCAACCGAGATGAGCGTGATTCCGACGACCAGCGCGAGAATCAACCGCATGCGGAAAAACTTCATGTCACCCCTCTCTTCTCACCTATACAGAGTTTTGGCCCTTTTCTTGTGCAATTCCGGACAGGGTGGCGAGGTTTGGCGAAGGCAACGGGAGATTCCGGGAGGAATCGCTGAAGGAAAGGCAAGGACAGATGGGATTGGGCGGGCAATTCCGGTGTACCCATGCCGCGGCAGTCGTTCAGAAATGGCGGATCGACTCCTCTGAGATGGTGGGGTGATGGATGGAGCTGGATTCGGCGGGGTGTTCGCTGCGGCTCTCCAGAGAGCGGCTGACCAGATCGCGGGAGCCGAGGCCGACGGCGAGGGCGAGCGTGAGCACGATGCCGCCGAAGAGGATGCCGAATGCCAGCTCCACGACAACGCCGCCGATTTGCAGGTGGTCGAGGACGGTGGCCGCGGTGAGGACGAGGACCAGCCATTTGACGCCGAGGGAGAGGAAGCGGGCGTACTCCAATTGGGCGTTGACGGCGCCGATGAGGACGGATCGGGCGAGAAAGCGGGCGACGAGCGTGCCTGCGATGAGCAGGAAGACGCCGCCGACGATGCGGGTGAGGTAGGGCAAGAGCGCGCCGGTCTGCATGGTGGCTGTGGCGTACGAGGCGTCAAAGGCGGAGACGCCAATGAGCAGGCCGAGCAGGACGCAGGCCCAGAAGGAGATGCGGGCAGTCAGCTCGGTGGGCGACGTGGACGGAGCCCAGTCGAGGGAGTTGCGGCCGCGGGCGAGGCGTTCATCGAATTTGACGGCCGCCAGTGCTCGGCGGAGCAGGGCGGAAAACGCCATGCCGATCGCGGTAAAGATTGCGAGCGCGACCACCAGGGCGAGAATGCCGGGAAGGATGGCCAGCAGCAACGAGAGGACGTTCAAGAGCGACTGATGGAGCGATTCGGTGATGTGGTGCCAGAGCGTGGTGTTGTCCGCATACTGGGGCTGGGTATTGAGTTCGACTACGGGTTGGAGCATCGTAAGGGAAACGATTTGCATGGTACTCACTCCTTGCTACAGCTCATATGCGGCAAGCGCGCATGAGTCAGATGAGAGGGGCCTCATGGGTTGAAGCGGTCTGGCCAGCGCCAGCGCGAGACCATGTAGGGTTTTTCGGTTTCAAAAGCGGCAGCGAGCTCCTCGATGTGGCGTTCCGGATCGATGCCGGAGGCGGTGATGTTGATGTGGCTGGCCACCCAGGCGAGATAAAGCGGGATGAGCGCGCCGAGCAGATGACCGCGATTGAGGGTGCGGAGGCGGTAGGCGAGAAGAAAGTCGTAGACGATGCGCGCCCAGAGATTGTCGGAGATGCGGAAGGCCGCGGCGTCTGTGGCGGAGAGGCGTTTGAGGCCGAGCAGGGATGCAGGCGGCAGGACGAGCGACCAGATCTCCTGCAAGTTGGTGTGCGCCAGGCGGAAGGCCTGGAGCATGGGGGCGATGTCCATGACCGCTTCGGCGCCGCGCGCCTGGGGACTGGGAGGAAGCTGGAATGGCGGGGGAAGGGTGCGGAAGCGCTGCCAGTAGGCGGCTTTGACCTCAATATCGGAGAACAGCGGGCCGGTGACGAAGGGAAGGATCGTATTCAGGTCGGGCCGGTTGGAGTGCGATGGAGGCTGCGGGCTGACCGGGAACTGCTCGATGGCGAAGCCGGCTACAGTGGCTTCGTTGACTGGCCAGACCGGGGTCTCGCCCTGATTGGCGCCGGTGAATCGTTGTGCCGTGACGGCCATGTGCTGGGACATGCGCAGGGACATTCCCAGGTCGGCGGCGAGCGGAAACCGGACGCGTGAGGCGAAGAGCGCGCGAGTGACAGGGTAGAGAATGGCGGAATTGAAAAGTCCCGCGTAGGGCGGCAGGGCGTAGCAGGGCACGGCCAGGTCAACGGAGGCGTTCAGAACGCCTCCGGCCAGGGAGTGGAGTTCGGCCGGGGAAAGTGAGCTGGACTCGGGCCCGAGCATGAGAATGGCGCGCGCCTGATTCTTGTCCGCGAGCTGGTAGGCGCTGACGAAGTCGGCGGCGGTGAGGGTCCAGTTGACCTTGCTGGCTGAGGCGGGGATGAAGCGAAACGAGGCTTCTGTTTCTTCGGGTAGCGGATCGGGACTGGCGATCACAACTTCCTCGTGCGCGAAGACGGCGTTTAGGTTGGCGAGGACGGCCTGACGGTGTTCCGGCGGCATGGCGGCAAGCAGGACGAGCAGATCGGCTCCAGCGCGCACGGGCGGGGCGGTGGTCTCGGGGATGGGGTTTGTTGTTGCCATAGCCTCTTCGGAATTGATCGTAGAGGAGTCGAGCGCAAGTCGAAGTCTTAAATTGACCAGCGGGTTTACGGCTGGCGAACTGGACGGCATGTTGCCGCGCGGGCGATATCTTTCGCGCCTTGCGGTGGCCCTCTTGCGAACTTTGACCCTGCCAATTCGATGCAGGTTGGGTGGAGTTGCGTTTCGCGAAATGAAGGGGATGCGTTGCTGGTAAACGTACCGAAATGGCACTTTAGTAACCATTATTGTGCAAAATCCAGTCAGCGATACAGGTTACTTTGAGAGGACCGATGCTACTCTGTTTTCGTAGGGTCGTCGCGGCGAGTCGCCGCGCTCCGATCTTGCGGATCGAGAATCGAATCAATGCGGAAGGATGCACTCCCCCAATGAACTGCCCCCACTGCGGTAACTCGAAGTTCAGGAGATCCCGGTTGCGGATTTCCGACCTTCCGCGCTTTTTTCTGTTGCATGTGCCAGCTCGCTGCCAGCTTTGCCGGGAGCGGTTCTATGTTAGACGTTCGCTGGCGGTGCAGGCCCAGCGCGCGGCGAATGCGGCGAAACGAGAGGGTTTGCACCCGTCTCGCTAGTGTCTTGCTTTTGAGAATTGGCTGGGTGACATCAAGGCAGTCGATTTGGCCGAGGCTCCCTTGAGGAGCGGCTCCTTCTCTGCGCTCAGGATGACAAGTTCGCGTGGTCCGTCTTTGCTGGACGGGCCGGTGGAAACCTGTCGCCTGCGACGCTTTATTTCTTGCGGCTCGGCGAGTATTTTGGCGTGAATCTTGAAGCTACAACTACGCGCTTGTTGCGAGGAGCGCGAGCCGTTGACCGTTCACCGAGAGGCAAGGTTTCCAATTTCAAATGCCTGAGATTCAGTGCGTATGCAGGTCCTCAAGATAGCTGCGGATGCCGCTGGCCACGATTTGCACACCGATGCAGAAGACGATGAAGGACGAAAGCCGCATGAGCACAGTGGTTCCCGACTTGCCCAGAAGGGATGCGGCAGAACGCGCCCAGCGATAGCAGACGTAGACGATCAGGCAGGTGATCAATGTGCCGAGGATTGAGGCCGCCAGAATCGTGGGAGAGACGAACGAATGCGCGTGCAACTGCGACGGAAGGTGGGCGCCAAGAGCGACCGCAACGGAGATTGACCCGGGGCCGACGGTGATGGGCAGCGTGTAGGGATAGAAGGCCTGATTGAGCACCTCCTCTGGATTGGGTGCGGTCGCGGAGGCTTTCTGGGCGTCTTTGGTGAGCAACTGCCAGCCCGTGACGGCAACGATGATGCCACCGCCGATCTGTACCGCGTAGAGCGAGACGCCGAAGAACGACAGGATCTTGCCGCCGAGGAGCATGGAGCCGAAGAGCAGGAAAAAGCTGTACATGGTGATGCGATTGACGAGCTTGCGCTGCAACTCGGGGCTGAACGACTCCACCATGGCGAGGAAGACGGCGGCGCTGCCGATGGGATTGACGATCGGAAACAGCGCCGCGAGCACCAGGATGGACGCCTGCAGGACCAGGACAACGTTGTCGTAGATGACGCTGAAGACCATGCTTCGATTTTCGCACTCGGTCGCGGTTGGAAGTTACGACGCCTGGGCGACGAAGGGCCGCATGGAGGGCGCAAGGGTGGGAGTTGGGGCCTTGCGCGGTCCGCGCTTGCGGGCGCTCATGATGCGGATGCGCTCGATCAGCTCGCTGGGAGAGCAGCAGCCTTTGGCCAGAAAGGCGTCGGCGCGGTGGGCGCGTTCGCCGGGGCGGACGGTTTCGCTGGTCAGGATCATGGGGACTTCGGGCGAGATCTCTTTCAGGTGGCCGATGAGCGCGTTGCCATCCATTTGGGGCAAGCCAAGATCGGTGAGGACGAGATCGATTTGCGCGGAGGAGAATTGGGCGATGGCGTCCTGCCCGTTGGTCGCGGTGAGGACACGGTAGCCGCGGGTTTCAAGCAGAAATTTACGAACGGAGAGGGTTTGTTCGTTGTCGTCAACACAGAGGATGGTTTTCTTAGGTCGCATGGGGGTGGTCAAGACTCCTTTGGGGGAATGGCTTTGTACCTTGCCGGCTCTGATGCACAGGAGAAGTCCTGCGAGGTGGCGGGCTGAGGGAGCAAACGATCAAACAATAAACGTCCAATGATCCGTGAGCGGAGCAAGCACGGGGACTGGTGTGCAGAAGCCTGCACACACAGACGAAGGCGCATGGCAGAGCCTCCGGCAGACAGGGACTCCCTGTCTGCGCCTGGAGCGCAGTGCCGCCCGGTCTGAGCCTGGTATGCGAAACCCGGTCAGAGCCGCGGCGATGAGTCGCGCGGCAACTTTTCCGAAGGATCCAACGACAGAGCAACCATTCAGGCAAGGTTCCCCTCTCCGGGGGAAAAGATTGCCTGGGCAGGGAGGCTCTGGTGTTGAAGGTTCAAGAAAAATGATGCCGCCGTTTTCTCATCGGCATTTGGATTGTGATTGAAACTCTGGGGCAGGATCAGCCAATTTCCAGCTCGATTCCTGCAACGCTTTCCGAGACTAAGGGGATCGGGGCAAGCGTGCAATGGGGAAGAACTGGCGAAAGGCGCGTGAGGAAATCCTCCAGTTTCTGTGCGTATCGGGCTAGGTTCCCTGTTGGCAGTATGTTGCCGATGTGAATACCTGTTGAAAGCATGTGCATCACGGCAGGAAAAGCTGGCCTTTTGCAACAAGAACTGTGCTGCCGCCGACGCGCACCTCGGTCACTCGCGCGTGATCGGCAATCTGTGAGGGAATTCCAGGATCGTTTTTCAGCGTGGCGCTCAAGAAAATATCGCTTGGCCTGGAAATTTCTATGCCCTGGCGGACGTGGATGGTCTGCCTGGAGGCCACGGCGCCGTGGCGGACGAGGTAGCTGATGGCGCAGCCTGCCGCGGAGCCGGTCGCTGGATCTTCGCCGCCGTTGAACTGCATGCGCGCGCGCCACTGCGGGTAGGCCGTGGCGGGCGCGGAGAGGTTGCCGGGGTCTTCCGGGCCGAGGACGTAGAACCAACGCGCTCCACGAGCCCGCAGGAAGGCGCTGGCCTCGTTCTGTTGAACCCGCAGATGGGCAAGAGAAGCTGACGAATGCAGCGGGACGATGGCGAAGGCTGTGCCGGTGGAAACGATCTGGATGGGGCGAGCAGGATCGAAGTCCTCGACGCTCAGTCCGGTAAGCGCAGCGACTTCCACCGGATCGAGTACTTCGCCAAACTCGGGGTCGCGCTGGGTCATCGTACCCATGGCGGGCCATGCATTTTCCTGAGGTTCGAAGCGAACGGGAACGGCGCCGACTTTGAGAGCGAGTGTAACGGTGTTCTCCGCCATGCATTCCGGGGCGATGGCGCGCAGCAGGCTGGCGGTGCCCAGGGTGGGATGGCCGGCGAAGGGAAGCTCTTCCTTGGTGGTGAAGATGCGCACCGGGACGCCTTGATGGCGCTCGATTTCAGGGGCTCTGCGCTCGATGAAGGTGGTCTCGGAGAGGTTGGTTTCGCGAGCGATGGCCTGCATGGTCTCGGAAGTCAGCGAACCCGGATTGAGGAAGACGGCGAGAGGATTGCCCTCGAGGCGCGTGCCGGTAAAAACATCGAGCACGAAATAATCGAGGCCTTCGGTCGATTCGAATTGAGCGATTGGGTTGAGCGACACTTGACACCTCCGGGCGATCTCTCTAGTCTACGGATATCCGTTGCGCTCGATGTTGCGTTTGGCGAGATGCAACGAGGAGATCTCAGACCTCGATGATTCCTTTCACCCTCACCCCGCCGGTTGCTTGTTGCCGCTGTTGCCAGAGCGGTCTGAGGGTGTGCGCTGAGCTTGGGGTCCGGTAAGTTCGAAGGACTCGAATCGAGACTCCAATGCCCCACCCGCGAGACCCGCGAGGTGGTTTTTTTGTTGGGTTCACATTGCCTGCAACGCGCGTCGCATGGCGTCGACGGCAGGCACGCAGGATGAGCACCGGTGGCGAAGTGGCTAACGCGCTGGTCTGCAAAACCAGTATTCGCGGGTTCAATTCCCGCCCGGTGCTCCAAACCTTCCTGCAATCGAGTTGCGGCTCTGCAACGCTCTGAACATTGGGACCGCGGATAGCGCACGGAGTGGCCGGAAACGGCTTGTCCGCTGTGCTCGGGATGGCGGAGGGGCAACCCAACGATGGCGCGGGCTGCCGGCGCTCAGTGCGCGGGCATGGCGCTGGAATCGCATCGCTTTGTGGAATTGGATGTTGCCGCAAGAGAAAAGCGCGGGCCCGAAGGCTCGCGCTCTTCTCTTGCTGCGGTTTGTTGCGACTAGAACTCCAGCCGAGCGGAGACCTGAGCGGTACGCGCCCCGCCGAAGTCGGACCCGATGGTGCTGGAAATGAGCCCGAAACTGGGAGAGCTGAGGTTCATATTCGGGTCGCCCAGGTTTGTGTGGTTGAGGACGTTGGTGAAGGTTCCCTCGGCCTTGAGCCGGAAACGCTCGGTGAGAGCGAAGGACTTGCTCAGGCCGGATGAGAGGTTGAAGAGGCCGGGACCTTCGACGGAACCGACCTGGCTGTTGCCAAAGCGGCCAATCGGCAGGGGAACCGGTCCGGAGCCAGAGCCAGTCGTGCAAGCTGTACCGAGAATCCAGGCTGGATTGCCGGGGCAGGCGAATGCGGCGCCGTTGGTCCAGTTAAAACGGTTCTGGCCGTGTGGCTTTACGTTGACGCCGGTCAACTGATCCGGATGCTGGTTGCGGTGGCCGGGATCCCAACCGGCCGCGGTGGAGTTGAGTCCGGAGCCGGTTCCGGAGGGATCGCCTTCGCCGTTGGGGAAGTAGGGGGTTTCGTAGGGACCGGTCTGCAGCGTGAGGATGTTGGAGAGACGCCATCCACCTACAATCAGATCGGCCACTTTCGGCATGGTCGCGCCGAACTGTTTGCCGCGTCCGATGGGTAGATCGTACAGGGCAGTGGTGTTCCAACGCAGGCGGCGGGTGCCGTAGACGTTGCCGAAGTCAACATGGCGGTTGAGGACTGAGGTGGCGCGCTGTCCGCCGCCCTCGCCGCCGAAGCCGGTGCCGGCCGGTCCCTGGTTGTCGGCCAGTGCCTTCGCCCAGGTGAAGTCGGAGTGGTATTCGAGACCGTGCTGGAGGCGGTGACTGGCGCTGACCTGGAACGATTGGTAGCTTTCGTTGGCGCCCGTGGCCCGGGTGTTGATGCGTCCCCAGTTGGGAAAGAGCCGCGCGGAGTTGGGTTGGTTATAGGCCGAGACGGAGTTGGAATAGGGCAAGGTGTTTTCGTCCGGCGCCCAAACCAGTTGGTGGGTTTCGGAGCCAATGTAAGAGATGCGCCCAGCATATCCGGAACCGAGGTCCTGATCGACGCTCAGCGACCACTGCTCGGTGTAGGGATCTTTCCAGATGATGCTGTTTGCGGTGCCGAAGTAGTCCGACCCGTAGCTGCCGACGCCCGCGGCGCCGCCGGATCCGGCGTAGACCTGCGGCCAGCGGTATCCGATGGCGTGGGTTGTGGGGTTGTAGGTGTTGTTGAACTGCTGCGTATATGCCTGCACGGTGCCGGTGAGCGAGTAGAAGCTGGAGCCCAGCATATTGATGTTGTACATGCCGAAGCCGCCGCGAATAGCCGTCTTGTCGGTGGAGAAAGGACGGTAGGCGAAGCCGAAACGCGGCATCAATCGGTCATGCGGAACCTTCTTCAGGCCACTTGGGAAGCCGGCCTGATCATTGCCTTCTACCTGCATGCAGGGTGCGCCATTGACGGTGGCCGAATTGGTATTCGTCACGCCGTCGGCGTCGCAGGCGTTGGCGGCTGCCAGAAAGTTCTGGGCCAGCAGCTTCTGCTTGCCCTGGGGGTAAATGACGCGTCCGGCGAGCGGAACGGTGGGGTCGAAGTTGCCGATGTCGCCATACTTGTCGTAGTAGCCGGGGTGGAATTCGTAGCGGACGCCGTAGGTCAGAGTCAAGCGCGGGCTGGCCTGCCACTGATCCTGGGCGTAGAGGTGGTAGTGCTTGGAAAGGCCGTCGTTGTCCTGCTGCACCACGTCGTAGAAGGTAGCGTCGGGAACGCCCAGCAGGAAGTCGGCAAAATCGACTCCAGTGAAGGCGCCCTGGCTGCCATTGCCGTCGTCGAAGGTGTAGGTTCCGTAGTTGTCGGAACCGTTGAAACCGAGCGGCGTCAGGGCCTCCAGGGTCTGGACTTCGCCGCCGAACTTGATGGTATGGCGTCCCTTGCTCCAGATCAAAACGTCGCTGTAGTCGTCGGTGAGCGACTTGGTGGCGCTGTTCAGGCGGTCGGCGTTCAGGCTCTGCAAGTTGTTGAAGTCCATTTCAGGGATGCCGTTGTAGAACAAGTTCTGCAAGCCGACCCAGCCCTGAGCCACGGTGAAAGCGGTTCCGTTGAAGCTGTCGCTCTGTCCGGTGGTGACGTGAGTGAACCCGAATCCGCCCTCGTTGATCAGGTTCGATTTGATGGTCCAATTGGTGTCGATTCGCAGAACGTTGTTCTTGTTCACCGTCTGAGCGGACGGCACCTCTAGAACCTCGGCCTGGTTGGTGGGGTAGTTCTTGTAGGTGTATTTGCCCCAGATGAGGAACTTCTGGTTGGAACCGAAATACTGGTCTCCGCGGACATCAAACTGATCGGAGTGACGACTGGCGTCTACATTCTCTTGCCAGTTGGCCACGGCGTCGTCTGTGTATGCCGTTGGGTCGCCGATATTCGGGGCAGGGTAGAACTGCTTCAAGGTGTTCGCCGCAATCGGACTGATGGCGCTTTGCGGGATCGATTTTCCATAGCTGGTGCCGGTGAAGGGATCGAAGAGTCCGGTAAAGGAATTTCCGCCATCTCCATTCGGTTCGACATATTTGGAAAAGTCGCCCTGAACCATCTCGGTGCTGGGAACTTTCTCGAGCAACGTGGTCTGCGACGGGAAGCGCCAGCCCTCATAATCTCCGAAGAAGAAGGTCTTGTTATGCCCGTTGTACAGATGCGGGATCACCAGGGGACCGCCAACGCTGGCGCCGAAAGTGATGCCGTGGGAGTCCGGCTGGGTCGTAGTGGTCGGATACGTGTACGAGATGGCGTTCCACTTTGAATCCTGGTAATACGTGAAGGCCGAACCGTGCAGTTTGTTGGTTCCGCCCTTGGTAGTGACCACAATCTGTCCCGGATCGCTGTATTCCGCGCCAGCCAGGACCCCGTCAGCGCGGATTTCCGAGATGGCCTCGGTCGAGGGAAACGAATCGTTGATGTAAGTGCCGCCGGTGGCACTTTTGAGCGTGATGCCGTCGACGGTGACTTCCGTCTGGAACGGCAAAGCGCCCTGAAGCGAGATACCTGAGCTGTCTGCCTGAACGCCTGGCAGCGTTCCAAGAATATTGGCTGCGCTTGTGCCGCTGGAGCTGGCGCGTGTATTGACCGGCAAATTGTTCGCATCGTCGGCGGTGAATGTGCCGCTGATGGTCGGGCTGTCAGTTTCAATGGCGGAGGCCGTGTCGGCGCTTACCGTCACTTCCTGCTGCACCGCGCCAACGGAGAGCGAAGCATCGAGGCGCAGTTGCTGGCGGACCTCCAGAACCACCCCGCTGGTGAGCCACTTCTCAAAGCCCGGGGCTTCAATGGTCAGACTGTAGTGTGCGGCTTTTGCGTCGGAAAAGGCGTACTCTCCGCTTCCGTTGGTATGGGCGGTTCGCACCGTGCCTTCATCGGTATTGGTGAGTGTCACCATGGCGCCGGTGACCGCGGCTCCTTTGGCGTCCTTGACGGTGCCGAGAATCGTGCCTTGCGTGGACTGAGCGAGGCCGACGACTCCGGCCAGCGCGAAGGCCAGCAGGACCGTCAGTGCCGTGAGAGCCCAACGCACACGCGGATGTCGACAGGGATGGATGGCTTTTTGCATGAGTGCTGCCTCCTGAGATGAAACAAGTAAATTCGGTTGATGGTTGTCGGGGCTGTAGCGGCACACGAAACGTTTGGCCTCTGAGGAAAATGGCAGCTCAGTTGACCAGCCATTCGGGCCAGCGTCGTTCTTTCAGAATCACAGCGTAGCTCTATGAAAGAGCAGTTTCTCGGAAAAAGACAGGTTCTTAACGGTTCAGAGTCAGATGGATTTGTTGATATAGAAGGGGTTAAGCTGCGACTATTCGCAGGATGTTCATGCGAACGTTAACTTTCTTGAGCGAAAACTCCGGGTATTCAAGGCGTTTTCACAGTATTTCGCTATGCTAAAGGCAAGATTGCATCTGGAAAGACCCGTTTCTGAAAGGGAGACTACCCTTGGCTGCCGCGCCTCCGTTGCCGAAAAGCTTTGAAGACGCTGCCGTCCGTCATTTGGCGGTACAGGAGGAACTGGAACGGGTGTGCGGCAGTTCGCACTTCCGGACCAGCAAGCGCTCGTGCGAGTTCCTCGCATACATCGTTCGAGTCGCGCTCGATGGCCGCACCGATTCGCTGAAGGAGCGCTCGATCGGCATCGATCTTTTTGGACGCGACACTTCTTACGAGCCCAGTTCCGACGCGACGGTTCGCGTTCGGGCCAATGAGGTGCGCAAGCGGCTGATTTCGTATTATGCCTCGTCGGCGCCGGCAGCCGGCGTACAGGCGATCCGCATCGACCTTCCGATCGGCAGCTATGTCCCGCGCTTTCTTTCGGCGGCCGAGTTCGTCCCCCGCGTAGCTCATGAAGGGCCCAGGCCGAATTCGCCGGTTGGCGCTTCGTTTTCCGGGGAGTCCGAGCATCGCACGGCCGTCGCTGTGCCGGCATCTTTTGCCGGACAGGCTTTTCCCCCGGTCCAGGCACTCACACTGATGCGCCCGGCTCTGCTCGCGCTGTTGGTCTGCACCCTGCTGCTGCGTCATCAAATGGAGAACCGTGAGGAGTATCTGCGTTTCTGGGATCGCCTGTTGTCTGGACGCAGCGCGATGGTGCTGACCGTATCGCCTCAGGATCGTGTCACGCTTGCGCCCAGCCTGTATCCGCTGGTTTGGGTGGCCGGCCGGTATGGGGTGGACGCGACGATCGAGGGGGATTCGCTCACCGGCGCTCGCGCTGAATCGGCATCTTCGGTCCAGGTTAGCTACGCGAGCCTGCCGGAGACTGCCTCAGACTCGCAGTTACGCTGGACGATTTCCGCCCCAACGCCGTCCGGACCGTCTGGTTCTGGCGCTGCTCCGAAACCGCCGGCGATTCTTCTGGATCGGAACGCTTCCGGCTCCTTGACGGCCAGAGGTGCGGTCACTTCCGCCGCCCTGCTGACGATCCTGGCCCAGGATTCCACCACTCTGCATGTGCAGGGGACTGATCCGGATGCGATTCGGCATCTGCTCGAAGAATTGACAGTGGAACGCAAGTTCCCCTCTGGACTTGTGGAGCGGGTCGAGCACCTTGACGGCCGCCACCCTCTCCAGGTTCTCGTGTTTCGCGATGCGGCGGGGGATTGGCAGCAAGAGCTCTCCCGAGGAATAGGCTAGCGTATGCTCTCGAAGCGGGTCTCCTTGCCGAACGCCTCGGCAGATTCGGCGTATGCGCAGTATGGACGATGGCGATCGGCGGCCTTCAGTTCCAGTTGGCTGCTCTATGCCGGGTACTATCTTTGCCGGGAGAATCTGCGTACCGTCCGTACGCTTCCTGGCGCGCCGCCTGCGCAAAACGACCTGACCGGCCTGCTGTTCAACTTTGCCCTGGCGTACGTGCTCGGCCATTTGGTTTCCGGAACGCTGGCGGACCTGCGCAGCGCGCGCAAAGTTGCGCTTACTGGTGGAATGCTCTCTGCCGCGGCCACAGCGGCGATGCTGTTCGTTCATGCTCCGCATGGACTATTGACACTTCAACTGCTGAATGGCTTTGCCCAGGGACTTGGCTTTCCGGCGCTTTGCCGGATGCTTGCCGCCTGGTTCAACCGCAGCGAGCGCCCTTATGTTCTGGCCTGGTGGAGCGCGAGCTACTCGCTTGGCGGAGTCCTTGCGGCCAGCCTCACGCTGTGGTTCGCGACAACCCACCTGATGATGCCGGCTTGGGGATGGCAGCGATGCTTCATCTTTCCGCCGATTCTGTTGGCGGTCATCTCCGCATATTTTTACCTGACTACGCGGGATGAGCCGGAGAGCGTGGGACTGGCGCCAGTGACTGAGGGCGAGCAAACGAATTTCACAGTCTCTGACCCGCATGCAGCCTCTCCGCGCTCAGGCTTATGGTCAGGCTGGTGGACCGTGCTCGCCAATCGCGACATCCGCACGATCGCGAGCATGTATTTTTTCCTCAAAATGACGCGTTACGCTTTGCTGTTCTGGCTGCCGCTTTATCTGGTGCAGACGACGCATCTGTCGAACAATCGCGCAGCTTCGACGGCTTCGCTCTTCGAGTTTTTCGGTTTTGCCGGCGCTTTGCTGGCGGTTCGCATTTCAATTCGGCAATTTCAATCGAGACGCTACCCGGTGGCGGCGATCCTGCTCTTTGCGCTGGGCTTCCTTGCACTGATCGAGCCGCTGATTTCTCCGCTGGGGTGGTGGATATCGGCTATCAGTATTGCGCTGATGGGGCTGCTGGTCTACGCTCTAGACGCGCTGATGGTCTCGGTCGCCGTGCTCGAAAGCGTGCCGCTCGACTGCTCTGCCCGGGCCATCGCTACGGTGAACGGCGTCGGCTCCGTGGGCCAGATGCTCTCGCCGCTGCTGGTCACTTGGTTTGCGCGGCACTACGGGTGGGACAATTTATTCAATCTCTTCCTCATCACTTCATTGATTGCCGCGGCCATCGTAGCGCGCCGGTGGAATGACGACGCCCGCGGACTGAGTCCAGCCATGGTGGCGCGCGGCTGAGCGGCGACGCAGGCGAATCCTATTTCTGTCAGATCGAGGCACCGTGGGCGCTGAGACTCTCTTTTGCTCGACGGAGATTCCGAGCGACCCTCCATGCCAGGCCGCTGGACGGGATGGGCCGCTTGTACCCTACGAAATCACTTGACATAGGGGCTGCCCGAGTGTTCTGTTCATTATTACCATTTTTATGAGTGAAATGCACACATTGCCGAAAACGATCTCCGCTGGAAAGCGACAATCGGATGTATTGCTGCATATCCGGGAAAAAGGCACTGCAAGCATCGCGGCGATGGCCGACCAATTTGGAATTTCCGAGATGACGGTACGGCGCATTTTGCAGCGGCTTAGCGAACTCGGCCTGGTAATCCGGACACACGGAGGCGCGATGATCGCCCCCGGGGGCTCGATGGAGAAGACGTTCGTCGATCGCTCGCAGAAAATGGCCGCCGCCAAGAATGCTGTAGGCCGCGTGGCGGCCGGCCTGGTGCAGGAGGGAGAAACAGTGGTCCTGGACTCTGGAACGACGACGCAATGCATCGCCAGACATTTGGCTGGCCGATCCAACATCGTCGTGGTCACGGCATCGCTGGCGGTGTTGGAAGAGTTAGCCCCCAGCGCCGGAGTCCAGGTGCGGTTGACGGGAGGCACTTATCGAAGGATGAGCCACGACCTATGCGGAAGCGCCATCGACGAGACGCTCGAAAGCATTTATGCAGACCGAGTCTTTTTCGGGGCCGCAACGCTGTCGTTCCACAAAGGCGCCATGAACTTCGATGCTGAAATGCCGAAGAGCATGCTTCAGGCCGGCAAGCAGAAAATTCTGGTAATTGACAGCAGCAAGATTGGGATGGAGGCGATCTACCGATTTTGCCCGATAGAACAATGCGACCTGGTCATTACCGATCGCGGCGTCAAGAGTGACGACTTGCAACAACTTCGAAAATTAACCAAGGTTTTAGTTGCCGATGGATGAAAGCTGAAATGGAAGAACCGAAAGCGACAGCGGGTTTGAGCAAAACGGATAGGCAACGGTTATTGATCGTGGGCGCTCGGGGTTTTCTGGGAACTTACGCCGTCGAGGGGGCACTGGAACTGGGAGACTTTCAAGTGATACGAGGCGATCGATCAAGGTCAAGCGCGGGTGTAATCCCGGTGGTCGAAACAGAGACGGAGTCCGTGGAAATGGATGTGGCAGATGCCGCCAGCGTCGACAGGGCCTTTGCACAAGCGCGCCCTGATTGCGTTCTGCTGTTGGCTGCCGTTTCGGATATCGATCGCTGTGAAGCCGCGCCCGAGATGGCCTTCTCGATCAATGCCCATGGGGCAGAGCACGTTGCCAACGCCTGTGCCAGAGATAAAGTGCGGCTGCTCTTTACCTCGTCGGCTGCTGTTTTCGACGGCGGCAAGGATGGCTATTGCGAAAAGGATGTGGCCTTGCCAATCAGCGTCTACGGCAAGAGCAAGCTATGGGCTGAACACGCAGTGACGAGCCTGTTGCCATCCGCGGTCATTCTTCGTTTTGCCCTTGTGCTTGGGTTCGCCCACAAGCGTGGGGCGAAATCCATGCTCGATACCTGGGTCGAAAAGTGGAGGGCATCCGAGACGGTTGCCTTCTCAACCGAAGAATACCGAAACCCGATCGACGCTGGGACATTAAGCAAGCTGATGCTGCACTTGATTTCACAGCGTGAAGTCAGCGGAATCTATCATGCAGGCGCGTTGGACAGTCTCTCACGCTATCAGCTTGGACGACGGCTTGCCGCCCGCGCAGGGATGTCCTCAGAACTGGTGAAACCGCAATACGAAGCGGCTCCCGGTCGCGCACCTCGTGGCCGGAATCACTTGCTTCTCACCGATAAGCTGCGCGCCATATGTGACATTGAAACCGGCAGTTGCGACCGGGTAATTGAGAGGTGCTTTGCATGAAGTTACCGCGCGCCATCCACGAGTTGGAGTTTGGCCATGGCTCCAATTACGGACCGGAAGAGCAGGAGGCGTTGCTTGAGGTGCTCCGTGGAGGGGCACCCTCGTGTGGCCCTGCGGTCAAGCGATTCGAAGAGGAGTTTGCGACGTATTGCGGTGCGGAGTATGGCCTCGCAGTGACTTCGGGCACAACTGGCTTGCAACTCGCCATGATCGCCGCCGGCGTCGGGCCGGGCGATGAAGTCATCACAACGCCGATCAGTTGGATCTCCACCGCCAACGCAGCTGCGGTGCTGGGAGCGAAGGTTGTCTTCGCCGATGTAGACCCGCGCACGTTGAACATCGACCCGGAATCGGTTGCGGCGCAGATTACGCCGCGCACGAAGGCAATCATGCCTGTACATCTTTATGGGCAATGCAGCGATATGGATGCTTTGAACGAGCTGGCGCGGCCTCGCGGCATCTGCGTTGTTGAAGATGCCGCTCATGCCGCCGGCGCTGAGAACAAAGGGCGCAAGGCCGGCTCGCTGGGCGACATCGGTGTATTCAGCTTTCATCAGCAAAAAAACATGGTCACGCTTGGCGAAGGCGGGATGATCACAACCAGCGATAGATCGCTATACGAAAGCATGCTTTCGCATCGGTCCCTCTGTTGCCGCACCTACGATCCCAAGGGCAAGTATTTACCTATCGATGAATCACGCCACCCGATGGGGAAGAGATATTGGTATCTGGATTTTGACGAGATCGGATTCAACTATCGCATGACGGATGCCCAGGCTGCGGTAGGTTCGGTGCAACTGAAAAAGCTCGCATCGTTGAATCAGCGGCGCATCGATATTGCACAGAAGTATTGCGATGGGCTTGGCGATATTCCGGGCCTTGCGCTGCCCTATGTTTCCCCGGGTAACAAGCACGTGTTTCACGTATACTGCCTGCTCCTCACACCGGAGTTCTCCCGCCGCAAGGAAGATTTTATGTGGGACCTCTATACAAGCAAGCAAATCAAAGCGTGGTCGCATTATATGCCCATTCATCTCACGACGGCGTATCGCAATCTAGGGCATGGCGAGGGCGAATGTCCTGTTGCGGAACGTCTCTTCGAACAGTATGTCAGCATCCCCATTCACCCGCGGATGAGCGACGAGGTGGTTGAATACGTGATCGCCAGTATCCGGGAGTGTGCATGAACGCATTCGAATTCACGGTGTCAGGCCTCTGCGGTCCACATGGTTTCTTCTCGACCTTGCGACCGGTTTACATCAGTCGAGCCCCTGGCCGGCTCGATCTGATGGGCGGCAACGTGGACTATACCGGCGGCCTCGTCTTTCAGAGCACGATACGCGAAGCAACGTGGGCAGCGGTACAACAACGCACAGATCGGCGTATCGTTTTCTTCAATCCGCAGATGAAACAAGAGGGATGGCTGGATCGAGTGGAATTCGGCTTCGAGCAACTGACCAGTGTCGCTGCTGTCAAGGCGCTGGTGAACGCCAGTCCGGAGATTCGTTGGACATCGTACGTTGTGGGCGCGTTCTTTCTCCTGCGTGAGCGATTCCCGTCGCAAACCCAGTACGGCGCCTCTGTTTACATCGAGTCGGAAGTGCCGCTGAATAAGGGTGTCAGCTCTTCGGCCGCTGTCGAGGTCTCCGTTATGAAAGCCGCAGCGGCAAGCTACGGCATTGACCTTCATGGCATCGAACTGGCCGAAGCATGCCAGTGGGTGGAGAACGTGATTGCCGATTCGGCTTGCGGCATCATGGACCAGGCAGCTTCCGTTCTTGGCGATGTGGACCATGTGTTACCGCTGCTTTGCCAGCCTTGCCTGCCGAGGCCGCTGGTGAAACTGCCGGACGGCCTTCGATGCTGGGCTGTCGACTCTGGCATACGCCATGCCGTGACGGGGATTGAGTATGAAGCAGCTCGAGCTGCGGCATTCATCGGGTACCAGATGATTTGCGACTGGGAAGACTTACCGGTCACCAAGGATGACAGTGGAAGAATCTCGCGTTATACCGATCCAAAGTGGAATGGATTTCTTTCGAACTTAGCCACTTCCGTCTTCCGGTCACGCTATGAGCGGCGGCTGCCTGAGTGCATATCAGGTGCTGACGTGTTGGTCGAGATGCAGACACATCCCGATCCTTTTACCACTATTCGCCCCGAAGTTCTGTATCGAGTTCGCGCTTGCACGCGATATGCGATTGAGGAAAACGAACGCATCGGGCTCTTCATAGAACTAGCTCGCAGCAACGCCGAAAATCCTTCGCAAACAGCATTCCTGCAAATGGGCGAATTGATGTTCCAGTCGCACTGGTCGTATACCGAGACGGGCCTCGGATGCGAAGCGACAGATCAGTTCATTGAGATTGTTCGCAGATACTGCGGCGAAGGGCGATTATACGGCGCGAAGGTGACCGGCGGGGGTGCCGGCGGAACAGTTGCCGTTTTGGGTGCGGCTGGAGCAGAGCCGGACTTTCAACGGGTGGTCGCGGAGTACGCGGAGTTGCGCGGCTTTGAGCCCTATGTTTTTGAAGGCAGTTCGGTGGGAGCAGACCGGTTCGGAATCCACGTTGTGCGGGAGAGCCGATGAGCACAGCCGTCATCGCAAAATCGAGCCGGACTGTCTGGTACTTCATCCTTCTGGCGCTGGCTTCTCTGATATGGTCGGCGCAAGGGATCGCGGTCAAAGTGCTTGACCCATATCTTGGTCCGATTGCGATCACGTTCCTGCCTTTTTATGTCACGACCGTCTTGTTTATACCGTTGCTGATACGGATGCGCCGCAGAAATCCGGGCGTCACCTCGCCTTCGGCCAAAGACTGGGTATCCTTTACCGTAGCCGGCATTGCAGGCCAGGTGCTTGCGCAGTTGGGGATGACCTGGGGCATCAGCAAATCGCTGGCTTCAAATGGGGCAATCCTCAACTTGCTCATCCCGGTCATAAGCGCGGTGCTGGCATCGTTCATGCTCAAGGAACGCCTTACGCCATTGCGCATCGGTTCGCTGGCGATAGGACTGGTGGGCGTTGTGTTTCTTTCGATGGGAGACCTTCGTCAGGCTTCATTCGGCTCCATGAAGTTTCTGATCGGCAATCTACTGATCTTTGGCGGATGCTTTGGATCCTCCTTTTACAACGTGTATTGCAAAGGGCTGATGCAGAGGTTTCAGGAGATTGAAATCCTGATTTACAGCTACATCACGGCTTCCATTGCAAGCATTCCCCTCTTCATTTGGGCCGAACCATTTCATTTCAGCAGGTTTCTTGCCTTCGATGCGAAGAGTATTGCCGCATTTCTGTTCCTGGCCTTGTTCATGTATGGGGCGTCCATGCTGCTCTTCTTCAAGGCGTTGCAGCATCTGGATGTAACTACAGCTTCGACTTCGCTCTATCTTGTTCCGGTGTTTGGAGTGATTCTGGCGGCGTTGCTGTTGGGCGAACGGCTCAGCCTGACGGCTATTGGTGGAGCGGCGATCGTTCTGCTGGCGACTCTTTTGGTGGTGCGATATGACGCGAGTTATTAAATGGTTGTGCGTCACGATTGCGCTGCTTGCGGCGATGAGCGCCGGTGCGTGGCAACAGCCCTTCGAGGTTGTATCGACTCTGGATGCATCGTCGATTGCGGGCCGCCCTGCGCAACTGGATCGAGACGGTAAGCTGCTGCCCTGGCCCATGGCGGACGACACGGGCTACTCCTACTCGTCGTATTTTCTCTCTCAATGGACCATACTCCGGGACCAATACAATCGCCAGCGATTGCCTTATTACTACTGCTGCTTCGACTTCGACCGCACCACTTTTGAGATGATGCCAGATCAGCATTGGGCCAACTCCACCGGCTATTTACGGGCCATGATGACCGGATTTATCGAGCGTCTCTATCCCTACACCGGAGATGCTGATACGATCGAGTTCCTCGAGAATTTTGTCGATTACGAATTGGAGCATGGACTTACTCCGGATGGTTATGCATGGCCGCGGGTTCCCTATCCATCCGCTAATCCAGGCAGCACGCGGTACACTGGCTGGAGCGAACATGGAGAAGACTTCATCGAGCCTCACGTTGTAGGCGAAGACGGTTACGCTTATCTCCGCCTGTATGAGATGACGGGAAATACCAAGTACCTCCGGGAGGCTATACGATGCGCGGAAGCTCTGGCGAAGAACTTCAAGCCGGGGGACGCCCATCTATCTCCCTGGCCGAATCGCTGCTACGCGCGCGACGGCCAGGCCGATGGCAATCCGAAGATGTTTCCGTATTCGGCCAATGTTGTCGAGCCGATTATGTTGTTCGACGAGCTCATCCGGCTGCATCAAGGCAATACAGACGTCTATAAGAGCGTGCGGCAGGGCGCGTGGGACTGGCTGATGAAATATCCCATGCAGAACAACGTCTGGGTTGGTTACTTCGAGGATGTACCTGGAAGCATGGACAACATGAATCAGGTCATTCCACTGGAGTTTGCCCGATACGTTCTATTGCATCCTGAAGTCGACCCAGAATGGCGAGAACATGCACGAAAGCTGATTGAGTGGGTCAAGACGACCCCGAAGTGGCCTAAATATATGGTGCATGGCGCCATGATCACTACCGAACAAGGCGATGGCAAAAGCTTCTGCTGCAATCTACCCAATCAATGTTGCGACAGCCACAGCGCCAGACTTGCATCGGTTGAGGCCTTGTATTTCGCTCAAACCGGCGATCTGGCTTACAAAGAGGCGGCGTATCGCACTTACAACTGGGTCACTTACTTTCAGGGGCTCTCCGGCGCGGCGCATGCTCCGTTTAGCGATCAGTGGTGGTTTACGGATGAGTTCGCCGATGGCCCCAGACGCATGATGGATGCGTTCTGGGCTGTTCCCGAGTGGGCTCCCGAGCAAGAGTCCCACCTGCTTGGGTCGCTCTCGGTCGTGACGAAAATTGCTTACGGGGCCGGCAGCGTCACGTATTCAACATTCGATATGGATTCCACCGATATTTTGCGATTGAACTTTGTGCCCGACGCCATCACCGCCGGCGGTAAGCCTATCGCCTCGATGCCGTCTCTTGGGCGCAACGCCAAGGAACAGGGTTACTCGTTCGATGCTAAGACTCGTACCCTTACGATCCACCACACGACTTCGCGAGACATCGATATTCAGGGACAGAGCGATATTGAACAGCCTCGCTACATCACATTCGACGATCCTCACGTGTTAGCCGGGACTCCGTTGCTTGGGCAATATCCAAGCGGCGCTATCGACTGGGGACTGGGTTCGTGGCAAATCGGGACGCCATTCGGAAAGTTCGCCACGTTTAACCTTCAATTGGCGGATGCGAAAGCGAACCAAGCGGACTTCAGCTTTTATGCTCCACGCATTTTTGTTGGGATCGACGCGTACAACGGTGGCATCGGTGACGCGACCATCACGATCCGCTCTCCAGAGATTCGCGAGGTCCGTTTCACGATCAAGCCTGGGGAGCTGCGCAGGCTGCGGACCGGATGGCATGATCCAAGCTCCAAGGTTTTCTTCAACATCGCAAACGGGGAGGTGCTTCGCTTTGACAACCTAGCCTATGTTCATCCTTAAGAGGGCTCGACAACGAAAGCATGCGAGCAGAGTGCGGCGGCGTCAACAGCATCCGTGGAGCGGAGTTTATCCTCGCGCGCTGTATTTGACAAGTAACTGTCACAGGTCTAGAAAGGTATGCGTTCGTATTCGCAAGCCCCTCGGGTAACACCACATTTGGAGACTCGACCGCAGCCTGAGCATAGGGAAGTCGGACACGATTAGGACCGTACCTCCGATTGCCGGTGGTTGAAGTTACAGGACGTTTTGGTAGCACTTAGCGCACAAATTTGAGTCGCTCGGCATAGGGCCTGATCAACGGCCGGAAACATCATTTGAGGAGACCACAATGCAGAACAATCGGAACGAGTACGATTTAGGCCGCGGAACAATCGGCAAGACTACTTCCACATCCATCGGGTGGGTTGTGGGCGCGCTGCTGTTGTTCTCAGTTGCAATGCCACTTCACGCCCAGTACCGCGCCTCTATCCAGGGCGTTGTGACGGATACTTCGGGAGCAGTTATTCCCGGGGCGAAGCTCACGCTCACCGATATAGGAACGAATGAGGTGCAAGTGCGCACGAGCGATGCCTCGGGTAACTATAGCTTCAATGCTTTACCCGCCGACACTTTCTCGCTGGTGGTGGAGAGGAAGGGATTTCAAAAGAAGGTTCTGGATAAGCTGGCGATCATCCCAGAGCAGCCAAACTCGATCAACGTGCAGTTGTCCATTGGCGCAGATACACAGACGGTTACGGTGGACGCCTCGACGCAACCTGCACTTGACACAGCGACGGCAGACAATGGGCGGACCATCACTGAAAATGAAGTGCAGCACATGCCGACCTTTCAGCGCGATGTGACGAGCCTCATTCAACTCGCTCCAGGCGTGCTGGCCGACGGCGCGCAGGATGGAGGCGGAGGAGGCTTTCAGGCGCCGGGCACGCAGACCGGAGCTTCGTCCGGAGGCGGCGGCAATCTTGGCCACTCCAGCAGCATCTTCGCCACGGAAAACGGCGCGTCCGCCAATACCAACGGCGGCCAGTATGAGAATAATTCCTACACGGTCGACGGCATCACCACTGTCAGTGCGGTATGGGGCGGCTCCACGGTGGTTACACCGAGCGAAGATTCCGTGGCCAACGTCAAAATCGTCACCAACGCTTACGACGCCGAGAACGGCCGCTTCTCCGGGGCAATCACCGAAATCACTTCCAAGAGCGGCACCAACGAGATTCACGGCAGCCTCTTCGCTCAAATTGCGCGCCCCGGTTTGAATGCTTATCAGCGCTGGAATGGCCCAGTCGTTCCGTCACCTGTTCAAAGAGACACGGACCGCTACAACCAGTTTGGTGGAAGCGTCGGCGGCCCGATCTGGAAGAACAGGGTTTTCGCATTCTTCAACTACGAAGGTCAAAGCCAAAACGCCCCTACACAAGGGACGGGTTGGTATTTGGCCCCGACTCTCACGGGTTTGGCGCCAGCCAATAGCATTGCTTCCACCTATCTCAATTTCAAAGGGAATGGAGTTCTCGGAACGATCATCGGCTCGGCGACTTGCGCCAATGCAGGGCTCACTGAAGACGTGAACTGCCGCACGATTCCTGGTCAGGGCCTAAACGTCGGTTCGCCCCTGACTACCCCTCTCGGGACCCAGGACTTCGGCTATCAGAGCTCCAGCGTTCCAGGAGTCGGCAGTGGATTGTCGGACGTCGCGGATATTGCTTTCTACAATCTAAGCAACCCAACCAGTTCGGACTTCAAGCAGTACAACGGGCGCCTTGACTCCGATCTCACCTCGAAGGATCATGTGAGCTTCGCCATCTATTGGGTTCCCGCGAGCACGACGACTTACAACGGCGGACTTGGCTACCAGCTCTTTAATCACTCACAGGTCAACGACGCGTTCTCCGTGATCTGGAACCATATCTTCTCGCCAACGTTCCTCAACGAGGCCCGCAGTAATGCGGCTGGATGGCGCTACAACGAATTGGCCAGCAATCCTCAGGCTCCGTTTGGACTGCCCCAGGACTCCATCAACCAGCTTGGCAACATCACCCTGGGCAGCGTTGGCGTATCCGCCCCCAACCACCTCGACCAGTGGACTTATGGATACAAGGACGTGGCTACCAAAGATCTGAAGGCACACACTATCAAGTTCGGCTTCGACCTCACGCGCCTGTATTACCTGAACGCTCCGCTTGGGACCCCTAACTATAATTTCTTCAACCTCTGGGATTTTCTCAACGACGCCCCGGAAGCCGAGGGCGGCCTTTTCCAGAACACCACAGGCTTGCCCGGCGGGTTCCGCAACGACAACCGCGAAGACCTCTTTGGCGCCTTTATCCAGGATGGTTGGCGAGTGCGTCCCAACCTGACCCTGAACGCCGGGATACGCTACTCCTACTTCGGCGCCATGACCGATAAAGACAAGAACATGGGAACGCTCACCTTCGGCAGCGGCACTGACCTCCTCACAGCCATTACTATTCGCCCCGGCATCCATGCTTGGATACCGCAGAAGGGTAACTTTGGACCGGAGTTCGGCTTCAACTGGAGTCCCGCGCCATTCAAGGACAAGCTCGTCCTTCGAGGCGGATACGGGTTGAACTACAACCAGGAGCAGATCGCCAACGCCAATGCAAACGACGGGAATCCTCCTGGGGCCAGCTATCTGGGCAACTCAAGTCCAAACCCCAAGGAAATCAATCCATTCATCATTTACGCCGTATCGAGCAGCCCGACCAACGCGTTCGGCTATCCCGCCAATCCGCACGCCATCACCACCTTTAATTCTGCGGGATTGCCTACCATCGGCGGCGCAAACCTGAGCGCCCTTCCTCACCGCATGCCAACTCAGTATTCACAACACTTTTCACTTGACATGGAGTACGATCTCGGTCACGCGTTGATTGCCAACCTCGGGTATGAGGGCAGTCTCGGACGGCACTTGCTCTACAGCTATGATGCTACAGCTCTCGGCGATATTATTGGCGCTCCGCAAAATCCACTCATCTCCAGCGTCGGTACCTTTGGAAGCGGCGGTTGGTCCAATAATCATATGATGCTCGCTGGCCTCAAGCATCAGTTCGCAAACACGTTCTCCGCCGAGGCGCAGTTCACCTGGGCTCATAGCATGGACACAAACTCTGGGCCTTACAGCCGCGACACCTATATTTACAATCCCGGCTACTCCGTTGGCCGCTCGGACTTCGACATCAATAAGAGTTTCAAGCTCTTTGGAGTCTGGCAGCCGGTCATTTTCCACGGCGAACATAACTGGGCAGAGAAAGTGGCAGGGGGATGGACTCTCAGTGGCATCATGACTCTTCACACCGGCTTCGGCTGGACTCCGGTCTATAACATCGGCTCCGATGATATTTATTGCAATACCTGCAATTATCAGTACTCGAACCTTCGCCCCATTTATCTAGGGGGAGCGGGCAAGAGCACCAGCAACAAGGCTTTCAAAACAGGCAGTAACTTTCCCATCCAGCCTCCAGCCGTAACACCGAGCGACGAGTTCCTGGATAGCTACTTCAAGGTCCCGAATTTCTCAAACGCCATCACATCCAATGCGGGGCAGTCCACGACCAACTTTGTTCCGCCGCCAGGAATCGATCGCAACTCGTTTCCCGGCCCTGGATACCGCGATGTCGACTTCACCTTTGCCAAAGCCTTCGGCCTTCCAAACATGAAGGTTCTGGGCGAAAACGCAAAGATCGAATTCAAGGCGAATATGTTTAACGCTTTCAACATTCTAAACATCAACCCCAGCAGCCTCAATACCAACATCGCCAGTCCCAACCTCGGCCAGGCAAATTCGGCGCTTGGATCGAGGAGCGTCGACATCCAAGCACGATTCAGCTTTTAGTCAAGCGATCCAAACAACGACGAAAGGGGTGCGCCATGCGGACCCCTTTCGTCGTTTTCGTCAAGAGGCCCTAAATAGCGTGGAAGCCAGCCAACTCCATAGCATGCGCGCATTCTTTGTTACGCATAAATGTGCTCCAGATCAGGCCGGAGCGCAGGTTTTCCGCCATCAACACCGTTATGCCCTGGTCGATGCCCAGCACATCGGGATCGTACCAATTGGCGGCGGGGTGAAACGCATCGACAAACCCATAGCGGCCCCATGCCTGCTTCCCCCACTTGTCGCGCATGGCGCGCAGCACACGCAGGCAATCGGCCGGCACAAATGCGAGCGAGCCGCCCGACGCGCATGGGACGACAGTTCCATCTACTGGCCCTTGCAACGGAGGTCCACCCCAGGCCGTATAGCCGCCCTGATAGTCCGATGCGCTTACGCCCCAGTAGTCTTCCGAATACCACTTCGGCATGGAAAGACACCATGCCTTGTGCGCGCGCGTTGCAATGGTCGAGTTCTCGAAGTAATTCGCATACGCATCGCGCTTGCCGCGGAAGTCAAACCATGCCTGGGAGTATTGATGGGTAAAGATTGGGTCGTTTCCGCTAATGTAATCGAACCCCTGATAATGAATACGGGGCCGCGTGAACTGATTCCATATGTCGGGAGAGACGGGATGGGTGGGCGATCCCATGCCGAGGAGATTGATCATCATCAACTCGCAATAACGGTTCCATCGGTCTTGCAGAAAGCCGGTTTCAGGGTACCAGCCCATCGAAAATGTCTTACCGCCATCCAGCATCCATGGCCAGTCAACGCGTTCATAGATCTGCGTGGCGAGGGAGTGTATCTGCGGATCGTCAAAGTACGTGCGAACCGTCATGACGCCACAGAGGAGGAGCGATGTATCGATCGATGACAGTTCCACGCCCTTGAATCGCTCGCCGGTCTCTACGTCGGAAAAGTGATAGAAGAAGCCGTGTACTTCCGGAAGGTGATTGAGATGCCACGCAAGGGTGGTCTTCACTCGCTCGACGATCTGCACGCGGGGCAAGAACTTGCGATGATCGGCAATGCACAGCGCGGTCAGTCCGAAGCCTGTCGAAGCGGTGCTGGCCATGCGTCTCGCGTCCCGCCCTCCGGTGCCATCGTTGCGCGCACGATCAAGGATCTGCCCGGTCACAGGACTCGCCTGCTCCCAAAAGAACAGGCATGCTTGACGCTCAAGGTCGTCTAGAAACGCTTCGTCTTCCTCGGATGCATTCGACGGAGTTTCCGCATGGATTCCACTGTTGAATACCAATCCGCTGCCGGCGATGGCCGCAAGCGATTGCAACATCGACCTTCGGGTGATCCCTGGCTTTGTCAGTAACAGTGCCATAGTCTCTCCTTGACGGATCGCTGTTAGAATCCGTTCAGCCAGAAGTTTTGAACCGTCTTACATTAGCCCTCGATAGTAGAACACTGCTTCAAAGACCTGAGCAAATCAGCTTAGGTTGTCTCGGCTCAGGCTGAAGAGTTGTCCACCGCTCAGTTTTCGCCAACGCATATGGCAAGCGAGTCTTTTGGCAGGATCACCAAGCCGCCATTCTCTCGCACTGTGCTGCGCGAGCGGAGAAAGAGCCGCTTGCCTCGCGGTAAGGGTATGGAAAGTTCTTCGACGCCCAGGTTACAGCTTACCGTCACTGTGCCCCGTTCGATTGAAAACCACATCGCTTGCGAATCAAATCGGACTCGGGTTTGTCCTGGCTGGCCATCATTCAAAGAAGGAGTGGAGCGTCGCAACTGGATCAAGTCGCGATACCAGGCCATCAACTCGACGTGGACACCTTGATTCACCTCGCCCCAATGCAACTTGGATCGGTCGAAAGTCTCTCGCTTCTCCGGGTCCGGGATCAACGCTGGGTCCCAGCCGAAGGCAGCAAACTCTCTCCTCCTTCCTTCGGAGACCAGCCGGGCCATCTCCGGCTCCTCATGATCGGCGAAATACTGAAACGGCGTCGACGCGCCCCACTCTTCCCCTTGAAAGAGCAGAGGAACGAATGGACTCAATAGCACCACAGCGGCTGCGATTTTCGCGCGATTGAGGCCGACAACTTGTAGGAGCCTGTCGCCGATGGCACGGTTGCCGACTTGGTCGTGATTCTGAATGCATCCCACAAAGCGGTGCTGCGACAGATTGCCGGTGGCGCGACCGTGCATGCGATCCCGGTAGCGTGAGTAGTTCCCGTCAAAGACAAAGCTAGACTCCAGGGCCTTTGCCAATTGACTTAGCTCTCCAAAGTCCGCGTAGTATCCGTTCGCATCTCCGGGATTGAGAAGCGCGAAGAGAGCGTGATGAAAATCGTCGTTCCATTGCGCGTCCATGCCAAGGCCGCCGGCTTCGCGCGAAGTAACCATGCGCGGATCGTTCAGGTCGCTTTCTGCGATCAGTACAAGGCGACGCGCAAGAGCGGCTTCGAGCACTTCCACCTCAGCAGAGAGCTGCTGCAGGAAGTGAATCGCCGAGCGATCGACAAAACCATGCACTGCGTCCAGGCGCAGCCCGTCGATATGGTAGTCGCGCATCCACATCAGAGCGTTGTCGCAGAAGAAGCGCCGAACATGATGCGAGCCACCTTCTTCAAAGTTGACCGCTCCACCCCAGGGGGTGTGGTGCGCATCTACAAGATATGGCCCAAACATACCGGTGTAATTGCCCACGGGGCCAAAGTGGTTATAGACCACGTCGAGTACGACCGACAGGCCTTTGGCATGCGAGGCATCGACAAACCGCTTCAGAGCGTCTGGGCCTCCATAGGGTTCGTGCACGGAAAAAAGCGCAACTCCGTCATAGCCCCAGCCTCGATCGCCCGCGAAGGACGCAACGGGCATCAACTCCACATGCGTGATGCCGAGATTTGCCAGGTGGTCCAGCTTGGCGATGGCGGCATCGAAGGTTCCCTCCGGAGTAAAGGTTCCGATGTGGAGCTCATAGATCACCGCACTGGCGAGCGGGGGTGCTTGAAATTTCGCGTCGCTCCAGACAAAGGCTTTCTGGTCGTAGAGGCGCGACAAACCATGCACGCCGTTTGGTTGACGAAGAGAGCGCGGGTCGGGATAGGG
>Ga0116231_10003362_pt1 | contig 33337 bp, 25 predicted proteins | sample S1TSphgellanicum_2_FD_89695 | JGI IMG/M metagenome (GOLD analysis project Ga0116231, IMG submission 89695) | Host-associated microbial communities from peat moss isolated from Minnesota, USA - S1T2_Fd - Sphagnum magellanicum MG | ecosystem: Host-associated > Plants > Peat moss > Unclassified... | reverse complement strand
GATATTCAAAACCCTCTGCATTTTTAGTACACTAAAAAAAAAAAAAAGACTCACAGGGGTAAAAGAAAAAGAAATTGAAGTAGGGACGTTAGAACTCAGGAGCACCCAAAAAAAAAACTAGTTGTGTTTGCCCCCATACATGCTAAGTAAAAGCTAAAATCATACATGCATGTCTACTACCTTAGGGTGATAATAAATTTTTATAACATAAAAGGAAACAACAACACAAAAAAATTAATCAATTAAAGTTTAATTTCATTATGATTTCTGTTATTAAATCTTCATCAAAGCCTTCTTGAAGTTTAAGAATCTCATTTTAATAAGGTTTAAAAGGATTGGGACTAATTATTTGTATGTTTATAAAATAATTTCATTTTAAAAATTAGTCATATGAATTGTTTTTTACATTTCATAGTGATATGAACCTCGTGATACAAAAAGGCAAGTGACAACCCAAAATAAATAAAATGATATAGAGGCATGAATAAATCAATTACACTTCATATTTTGAGAAAAAGAAACCCAACAAGTAGATGGGCAGACCTCAAAACAACCCATCAATTAGATGGGTGCACCCAAAATCTACACATGCTCATCCAATAGCTTGGGGCAATAAAAAAAGAACCCAAAAAACAAAAAAACAAGAGAAAGAAATTCTAGTTATGAGCATTCGGTGCCAGGATGCCACTAGAAATCTCTAGAATGTTATAACAGGCCACCTCAGAGCTTAGAGACTCACGATTTCCACGAAGCTACAGCACATTCTGTCCAGAAAGAAAATCTAGTTAGGAGTATTCTGTGACAGGATGTTACTAGAAATCTCTAGTATGTTATAACAGACCACAGACTCACCATTTCCACGAAGGTCACAGCGCATTTTGTTGAGGTTACTATAACATTCTGATTTCGGAATTTGCCATTCCTTACTCACTACTAGCAAGTTACTAGTGACAAGCTCTCTCTCTCTGTCTTGCTGTTTCTCGCTGCTGCGTGTCCTGCGTGTTCTTCGCAGTGTGTTTTTGGTGCTGGTGGTTTTTCGGAGAGTTGTGGATTTTGGCGACGCAATTGCAGCGATTTGGATGCTGGAGAAGCTAGGCATGACGGCGATGGCAAGCTTGTATCAATGCGCCGGTTCTGTGGTGTCGAGTTCTCTCACTCGAGTCTCGAATAAGCCACAATCCAGGGTTTGTTCCGGAGCTGCTACTACTTCTTCTTCTGGTGCCGCTCGAGTTTCGTTTACAAGAAGAGTGCGCGTGGACAGAAGGGGAGTGAGAAACGCGTGCTCTTATTCGCAGGGTTTGACTAGCGTTGGGCCACGGCAAGCTTTCGTGGGGCTCAGAATTCAGCGATTCCAAGGGACGAGTGAGACGGTGAAGCTTGAGAGGCGAGGCGGGCGAGGGGGGCGAGGCTCGCGCGCTGTGACTTTTGCCGAGGCTAGAGATGGACGGGTAAGGATGTCCGTCGGCATGTAGGTGGTTGGAGTTCTTGGTGTAGGGTTTTAGTTTTCTGTTTTTTTCGTTTGAGATTATGCGTTCTTGGTTTCGGGTCTGCCTCGCAATTGCAGTTTTCCTAGAGCTTTCCGTGGTGGTACGGTGTCCAGATTAACCAGGCAGAGTTTACTGAGATGGCATGGCAAGCAATAGTGGCGTCACCAGACGTTGCCAAGGAAAGCAAGCAGCAGATCGTGGAGACAGAGCACTTGATGAAAGCGTTGCTGGAGCAAAGGAACGGACTAGCAAGAAGAATTTTCGCAAAAGCTGGTGTAGACAATACCACTCTTCTCGATGCCACAGATCGCTACATCCAACGCCAACCTAAGGTACCTGTGATCAATTGTTTCTAAGCTTCCTTGTAACTCTATTAAATTGTGGGGTGCAGGGTTGCAATCCTCATCTACTCCCAGCCTTTCTTTGTCCACTACAACACAATTTTGAATTTCGGACTACATTTTGTGAATGTAGAGTTCTAAGGGTTTGCTGGATTGGTTGTAGTTGTATTGGTGTCCAATGCACACAGTCAGTGGTAAGGTTGGATTGGCAACTTGGGAGTGTGAGAGCAGCAAGAGACTCTGTGGGGGATTGATGATGTAGTTGGATGAAAAGACAATCAACAAAAACATATGGTGGCAAGGAAGGGACAGACTGGAGGGGTGGGGGTTTGCCCATGTTGCACTAGATAAAGAATTGTTGAGTTCTGCTTTCACATTAGAGGTGTTTTGTTGCAGGTGATGGGGGACACAAGTGGTTCAATGCTAGGTCGAGATCTGGAAGCATTGATAGAAAGGGCAAGAGGTCATAAGAAAGAGTATGGGGACTCCTTCATCTCTGTGGAGCATCTGGTTCTCGGGTTTGTTCAAGACAAGCGTTTTGGACAACAACTTTTTAGGGACTTCCAGTTGTCTGCTAAGTCACTAAATGCTGCTATTCAAGCCATTAGGGGCTCTCAGAAGGTCACAGATCAAGGTATACCATTGCAAATTCTGTTTGCTGTGTTGGTTTCAAGTGCTTCAAGAAGGTGTAAGAATTGAACTAGCTGCTGTGTCTGGTATTGGTAGAGAAAGAAACTAATTTAGAGGTGTGATGTATTGTGTGTTCCCAGATCCAGAGGGCAAGTATGAAGCTCTGGAGAAGTATGGAAAGGATTTGACAGAGATGGCACGACAAGGGAAGTTAGATCCTGTGATAGGCCGTGATGATGAGATTCGTCGCTGTATTCAGATCTTGTCACGAAGAACAAAGAACAATCCAGTTCTTATTGGAGAACCTGGTGTAGGCAAGACTGCTATCTCTGAAGGGTGAGTGTCTCCAAAGTATGGGCTTGTGTGGGAGTTGTGTTTGTTGAGTTTACAGGACTACCACTTATTGGAGAACTTGTGGTTCTGTGCTGTGCTTTTGTTTGAGTCTTTGCCAGGAAATGAATGTTGCAGAGTGAAGGTTGAAGTTACCATGGTTTTTCCTTGGTTCAATATTTCTGCTTGTCAATCTATTGTGAGCTGATGAACTTTCATCTGGGCAGGTTAGCACAGCGTATAGTGCAAGGAGATGTCCCTTCAGCGTTAATCAATCGCAAGGTAATACTTTATTGCTTTACCATGTGAAGTTCAGATTTGCATATAGAGTAGCCTGAGTTTTCTTGTTGAAATTGTTATTGTGGGTTTGGTACAGTTAATATCACTGGATATGGGAGCATTAATAGCTGGTGCCAAGTACCGGGGAGAGTTTGAAGATCGCCTGAAAGCGGTTCTCAAGGAAGTAACAGACTCCGATGGTCAAATTATATTGTTCATTGATGAGATTCATACAGTGGTCGGTGCAGGTACATATGATGGTTCATTTTTGCAGGTCTTTGTCTTATGTTTATTTCACTATTCAAGCTTCTAGTGCACATCGTGCCAGGTGAATTATGGTGCAGGGTTACATGAATGGATACAACATCTCTTGAGGAACCAGTGTATCAAAACAAGTTATCTTAGCTGTGTGCTTCTTTTACTTGCAGGTGCTACAAGTGGGGCTATGGATGCTGGCAACTTATTAAAGCCTATGTTAGGACGAGGAGAGCTTCGTTGTATTGGAGCCACAACATTGGATGAATATAGGAAGTACATTGAGAAGGATCCTGCCTTAGAAAGGCGTTTTCAGCAAGTTTATGTAGATCAACCTTCAGTAGAGGATACCATATCTATTCTCAGAGGGCTTCGAGAGCGTTATGAGCTTCACCATGGTGTTCGGATTTCTGATAGTGCCTTAGTGGAGGCTGCTGTGCTTGCCGATCGTTACATCAGTGACCGGTTTCTTCCTGACAAAGGTCCATATTCCTGTTCAAAATTCCTCTGTTTTGATTTGTTTGTAACATCTTCTACACTATCCTCACCTCATCTGTCACCTGCCTGACACTGATTACTGCACAAGATATTTCAAGATCATTTAAAATAAATCTAACAGGAGGTTATCCTTGCCTTATCAACAGCTATTGACTTAGTGGATGAAGCGGCTGCAAAGTTGAAGATGGAGATAACATCAAAGCCAACAGCGCTTGATGAAATAGACCGGTCAGTGTTGAAATTAGAGATGGAGAGGTTGTCACTTGAGAATGACACTGACAAGGCCTCCCGTGACCGTCTTGGTCGCCTCGTCACAGAGATTGAATGGCTGAAGACAAGACAAAAGGAGTTAACTGATCAATGGGAGCATGAGAAATCAGTTATGACTCGCATCCAATCCATCAAAGAAGAGGTATGTTGACACCAAACATTGGGGGGTGTACCTTAGCTTCTCCTTATGCTATAGGATGCTGCTCCGGTTTTTCCTCAGCAAAGGTCTTTCACTTGCATGGAGACTGGTGTTGAGGTTCTGTGGGGGTTATAGACATAGCTCTTGTACAGAGGGTGGCTGAGCCTGCACAGGATGCCTGGCTGTTTCTTGAAGGCAAATTTGGCTAGATTGTTAAGAATATGTCTCGTGTAAATGTCTGTGATGTTGCTTCTGACTTTGTGAGTAAACATGACAGGTTGACAGAGTGAATCTAGAGATACAGCAAGCAGAACGGGACTATGATCTGAACCGGGCGGCAGAGCTCAAGTATGGAAGTTTGATGACCCTACAGAGGCAGCTGGAAGCAGCTGAAAAAGCTCTTGATGAATATCAGAACACAGGCAAGTCCATGCTCCGTGAAGAAGTCACTGGAAGTGATATTGCAGAGATTGTGAGCAAGTGGACAGGGATCCCTATCTCCAAGCTTCAGCAATCAGAGAGAGAAAAGCTTCTCCATCTTGATGATGAGCTTCATAAGCGTGTTGTTGGCCAAGACCCTGCAGTCAAGTCCATTGCTGAAGCTATTCAGCGTTCAAGGGCAGGTCTCTCGGATCCTGTTAGACCAATTGCAAGTTTCATGTTCATGGGTCCAACTGGTGTTGGCAAAACAGAGCTGGCCAAAGCTTTGGCATCTTACCTTTTCAACACTGAGGATGCTTTGGTGAGGATAGACATGAGTGAGTACATGGAAAAGCATGCAGTGTCTCGGTTGGTTGGGGCACCTCCTGGTTATGTGGGTTATGAGGAAGGTGGTCAGTTGACTGAAGTGGTACGAAGAAGGCCCTATGCTGTAGTCCTTTTTGACGAGATAGAGAAAGCCCACTCAGATGTCTTCAACATCCTTCTCCAGATTTTGGATGATGGTAGGGTGACAGATTCACAGGGTCGGAAAGTGAGCTTCACGAACACTGTCATAATAATGACATCAAATGTAGGTTCTCAATATGTGTTGAATAGTGCTGATTCTTCTGCTGGTCTCAGCAAAGAGGAAGCATATGAGGCAATGAGAGCTCGTGTCATGGATGCTGCAAGGATGACATTCCGACCAGAGTTCATGAACCGGATTGATGAGTACATAGTGTTTCAACCACTTGACAGAGAGCAGATCAGTAAGATTGTTAAACTTCAGGTAATTTACTTTCAACCTCCTGCTGGAAATTTTTTAGTCCCTGTTCAAGATCTTAAATCTTTTTCAGCATAACCCTGTTGTCCATTGTGCACCTAGTTGGCACATTTTAGGCATGAAGTGGCTATGTGCATCTTCTTGTTGTCATCTTGTGCTTCTTCACTTTTGCAAACATTAGCAAAAGCATAGTTCATGTAGTGAGTTTGATGTTGGATGGGATCTTGCTTTCTATTGTGTTTTGATTTGTCCTGATAGCTAATCTTGAAATCTCTCTTTTCTTTTCTCTCTATACAGTTGGAGCGGGTACAGAAGCGGCTCAAGGACCGGAAAATCAATCTGCAGGTGAGTGAAAGTGCAGTGCATCTGCTGGGCAGTATGGGATATGATCCCAACTATGGAGCCAGACCCGTAAAAAGAGTAATTCAACAAAGTGTAGAGAATGAGTTAGCAAGGGGTATATTGAGAGGAGACTATAAGGAAGAAGATACTGTGCTGGTAGATACTGATCTTACTGCTGTTGCTGGTGGTAATCTGCCACAGCAGAAGTTGAGTTTTCATAAGTTGCATGTGCCTGAAGTGCTACCTGAGCAGTCTGATGCTGATCCTTATGCCTATGCCAAGGGTGGTCAATAGAGTGTGCATTAGATTACACTAGCTTGCCTGTGAGAATAGTGTGCTATGATCGAGCACAGGAATATAGAGGATGTGAAAGCTATGATACAGGAATGGCAAACCTTCAGGTTTTTTTTTTGGCACCATGTGTGATTTTGGATTTGCACTCTTTCTTGACCTTTTGTTCTGGAAAGATGATTTACGCAGGAGGTGTTCTCTTGCATGTAGAGAGATTTTTTTGAGGATTTTTGTGACAAAATTGGAGGATTTGATATATTCTGTCCTCAGTCTTTTGAATAATCTTGGTGGAATTTTCTTGATAATTTTTTGTTGGGAACACATCTTCTGTGTGTGCCAAACTGTTATGAGAGTTTTGATTTCTATGGGAGTCTATCATTGGAGCTGAAGTGAATCAGGCGCTCTCTGGAGGATAAAAAAGGGAATCCTCTTTGGACCTGATGATCCCATACATGTAAGGGTAGACCAGTGTTGTGCAGGTACCTGGATCCAAGTGTTAAAACTGAAGGTTCTTGGTACATGTATAAAGAACCTGACCTGACAAGATCTAAATATTAAAAACTCAATCTAGATCATTTACCTGTGAATATCAGCAATTGTGATAGAACTGGGGTAAAACTCAGTACCATTTTACCCACACATTTTTTTCAGTGCAGGAAATCCTCAGTACTTGCCTGAGTTTTAGTGTCTTAGATGATACTCTTAAGGTTCAGAGTTTCTGCCATCATTTTGAGTTTGTGTGTTTGAATTTTTTTTCTGTGTGCATTAAGTTTTGAGTTCTAATTTTTGTCTATTTGATTTCTCTAGTGTATGTGCTCTGATTTTTGTCTACTTGAGCTTAATTGATTTTTCCCAATTCATGGTGATTTCTCTGATGTATATGTTTTTCTTGTAATCATAACCTTAATTGTCCTCAAAATGACATCCATTTCAATAACAACCCTAAACCCCAGGTACAGTTCAACTGAATAACCACCATGAATTGAAAAAAATAAATTGAACTGTACCTGGAGGTTCTGAAATATTTTTTAAAAAAAAACTCAAAACTTTACCCAAAAGGTTAACCGAAGTTATAAATATAGAATACCTGCAATTTTAAGTTCTCTTGAAAAATCACTACCGGCCCAACACTGGTCCAAACCTACTGATCTAATTTGACAGGTTTACAGCCCATTGTAGATTGCAGAATCAACTGCCAGGGCTGATTTTGTCATTTACTACTCAAGTTTACAACCTACCTGTCTACTTCACAATAGCCTCTATGTTAGGGAATGTGCCCTAGGGCATCATTTCAAAGGTCACACCCTTTCACGCTCTTAATTTTCCTAATTTGCATCATGATGGATTCTCAACTTGGTGCTACACAGTACTTGTGAAGAATTTGTTAAGAATCTCTCGGGATTGAAAGAGATACAAGCTTTGAAGATGGTTGGTGTAAGAATGTGCGGAGTTAAGTTATTGAAGTAGCTACAAGCCCCAACTTATGAAGTATAAATCTAAAACCTTGAATTTCTTTCTAAGCTAAAAGATTGTCACTCCAATTCGTTTTCAAAGCATAAATTATATTGGTTTGGCCATGATGCATGGCATGCTGGATTCCATTCTTTATGGACTTGTTTACAAATTCATGGTTTGTGAATTCACGTTCTGTTGAGCACCTCCAGGCGGCTGCTGCATGCTATCAGAATTTTTTGGTGGAAATTGACTTGTAGTGGATCTTGAAATTCTGGACCAACTCTTTATCTAAGTTTTGTGGATTGCTCGGGAAAGACTACTGGTATTTTGGGGGTAGAGGCAAGAGCTGATGAACAAATCTCGGCAGTAGTTGATGACACATGAGGTGAACCGGATGGTGTCGAAGGTAGTGTAGTTTGGCTCAAATATTTCTCAAACTTTCCATTGCACTAGGATGATCATCCCTGCAAGTTGTTTGACATCTCCATGGTTTTTATACGGCCCTGGTTGCAAACTAATGCAGAGAAAAAAGGGACCAGCTCACGCAATATCCATTGTTGGTGTTGTGCAGGGGCTATAAGTTTTAAAAGTTATTATGCTAATTCGTAAACTCTTGTGTGCATGTATAAATCCTTGGAGCTCAAAACCACAAGCGGCTGGACGTGGAAATTGATTGTGATCCGGTTTGTCTACAAGCAGCAGGCACACTAGGTTAGACATGGACATCAACCGTTTCATCCAGGAGCTGATCGAGGAGGACACCACTAGGACGCGTTCCTCTGGTGGATCGAACTCCGTAAATGCACAGATTGCAGGGAACAGCTCTGTCGATTCAAACTCAACCCCTCGAAGCGACAGATCCGTCGCCTCATATAATCCTAGGGGTCGCGGTCGGGATCCCCCAAGCTCTGTCAGCTCAAACAACCCTAGAGGTCCACCAAGCGACAGCTCCGTTGACTCAAACAATCCTGGAGTTGAAGGCAGCGGTCCTTCAAGCTTTGTTGCGGGATCAAACAATTCTGGCGGTGGAGGCTCCATTTGTTCAAACAACCCTGGACTTAGTGCACTGAGCGACAGTTCTGTCGGCTCAAATTCTCCTGAAAGCGGCGATCAGGGACATCCCCCAAACTCCGTCGCGTCAAACGACCGTGGAGGTGCATCAAGCGGCATTGTCTGTGTCAGCTCAAACACCTCTCTGTCCGGCAACTCTGTCCGGTTCTCCTCGCGGACCTCATTTCCTGGCATCATCGAATCGAACCCATTCTCCCGGATCCTCTCGGCCTTATTCTCGCGGGGACTTCCCGGGATTTCCCCTGTGGGCTCATTTCCCCGAGCCACCAGCAGCAGCGACTTCTATTGTCTCCTTGGAAGGTCCAGAGATTAAGAGACGATTTAGCTTTTTTTCATTTGGTCCGCATTTTTGAGAAGGAATGTTCATCAGGTTTCATTGAGGAATGTGTTACCGGGTGAATTGTGATCATAATCAGAGATTTATTATTATTATTATTATTTTTTGTGGGGTTTAGGTTTTAGGGTTCATGATACATTTCCTATTTTAGCTGTAGTAGGTCTGAAGTCATAACTTGCCAAAAATCTATCTATGAAGGAAGGTGGTTTGTTTCTTGGCCTTGCTTACCAAAGCAAGGATATTGTGTTTAGGTTCAATATAGAGTATAGTAGCTTAATGGATTTTGGCCCCTAGGTAATATGTCTATTTTTTATATGAGGATTTTTGAAAGATGATATGTTGGCTGGTGTTGAAACTTGAGATTAGTTATATATGGTTATAACTAGTGTGGCCTGTGCTGTTGGCCCAAGTGTGAACCCATTATAAAATAGGGAAACTCAACATGTGAATATTGTTTTGCGACGTATGTATTGATTTTTTAAACAGCCAAATATGAAACAAATGACAAAACATCTTAAGCATTTTTCTTTGTTCCTTTTTTATCCATTGTAGATTATGTTTTTTAATGTTTCATGAAGATGAACCAACTTCCAAAAAACTTTGTAGTGAGTCCTATTAGAATTGAATTGGTTAATAGTTGTCCATGAATTGTTATTTAGTCAACTCAACCCTTTCTTTAGTGTTGAAGCTCCTAGATTTGGGTCTAGCCATGTTGCACCATGCACACCTTCTCTTTGTAAGTTTGTAAATGATGATATCTTGTGGTTTGATGATGGATTTGACATATACTTACAACAATTTGAATTTGTTGATTTTGCTCACTTTACTAAAGAAGATGTTGATCCTAATATTTTTATAAACTTGTATAGCCCTAATTCACCATTCTTAGGGCCAATAGACATGTGGAACTATGGGTAAAATATGTGTTCAATGAATTAAGGAAGTTTCAAGGTTATGATATTCAAAAGTTCATTGCAAACTTGTCTAAAAGGGAAGACATTGTAGTGGTACTTGTGGATATGCTATTTTTGTTTAATCTTCAACACACAAAAAAATGGTAATTTATACCTTCCTATCAAGAGTTTTAGTCTTTTATTTTTTTCTTTTGAATTATTTTTTGTTTTGTTGTTTCATTTTACAAGTTCTTATTTTGTGATTTTGATATTTAATGTTTTTATTAGGTTTTTCTTGTAATTTTTTTTTTGTATTGCACAACATCCAATCCTTGATTAGAAATATTGGTAGGCTTATTAAATAATGGTAGAATCATCAGATTGTAATTTTGATAATTCCTTTCAATGTCTTTATTAATTTGAAGTATCATTTGAGATGAAGATAATAGGTGATGAAGCTACATTTCATGTTTCTAATGCTAGTCTTGGGAAGTTTATAAAGAAGTCTAATGTCTTTTCTCTTCAAGAACAATAGAAGATGTTAATGTAACCAATTTGTCAACCAACATTTCTTGTTGGACTCAATCTATGCTTTGGGTATTTTTGCATGAGGAATTTCTTCATAAGAAGGTGCTCTAAATTCAAGAATGTGGACTTTGAAGAGTTTTCTTTGGTGTAAGTGCCTACTAGTTTGGTATTTAAATTTTGACAAAGAGTTTCTAAATTTTGAAAAATCAATATTACAAAATTTTCAGCAAATTGGCATAGGCCTCTTGTTGATTGCCTTGTGGATGATGTCATTGCAACCTTCAAAAAATTATCCCATCAACATCCTATTGTCTGGCCTAATGATAATTCAAGTCCTCACTCATTGTTTTTATGGCTCAAACTTAAATGGAAGAAGAATGATGATGTTTGGTTCATTACATTTTCGGTTGGCTATAATCATTTACGACTGATTTTTGACAATATGACTTGTGATTTTATTCTTTGAAAGAAAAAAAATTGTCAAACAAAAATGGCTAAAAGGTTGGGGTAATTTGAATCAAAGAAGCTCTTGTTCCATGAAAATACAATATGGAAGTGACAAATCATCAAGATCTTACATCTTACTTCCCATTTTTTTCTTGCTTTGTATTTTGTTTTGAAGTTTATTTGTTGTTTTTGTTAATTTGTGATTTCATTCAAGGTTTTCATGTATTGTTTTGTTGTATGTTTGTAGGTATAATCAAATTGATAGACATTTAAAGAACAAAGCTTTGCAATGTATCATTTTTGGTGAATTGAAGGGCACTTGTCTTCTTTGATATGACAAAACTTTCAATGAGGAAAAGGAGGCATTTGAAAAGATTGAACAACCATTATTTGTCCTTCTTTGATCTTTTGTTTTGTTTTTGGTTTCTAATTTTTATTTATTTTTAGGAAGTATAACCATATTGATTTGGTTTTTACTAATTCAAATGTTCTTACCTAGGAAATATCAATTGTTGCTAATGATGTTTTTGTACATGTTGTATCTATTGGTGATAGTATTTTTGTTTTTATTTTTAGTTAATTTTTTCCTATTGCTTTTTAATTTTTCTCTATAGGATTTTCAAATTTAAGATTTGGTTGATGCAATTTTTATTGATTCACTTCTTCCTAGTGATGAAGGAGGTGGTGTACTTGACATTGTTCATGGTACTAATGTTACCCAACAAAGATTTGATGTCATTGCTAGCGTTCTTGGTTTGGGGAAACCACATGCTACTGATTATGTCAATGCTACTCAAAAAAAAATGATGGTGTAAGCCCCAAAACCAAGTATGGAACATGTTAATATTGAGGATAGTTTTTTAGAACAAGATATTAGACATGTTTGATGTGGAACTTCCAAAGCACAAGCAACAAATAAAGGTAATTCATAATCAGCAATTGCTTGAGGTGCTAAATGCAAACACATCTTCTGGGCATGTGTTTAGCCATCTTCATAATTGTCCCATCAAGATCCACTTAGTTGTTGATTCCAAGATTGTTCATAGTTTGATAGTAGATATGGTGGACAAGAATGCATTATGATTTTTTTCATTAGCTTTGATCTTCAGCATTTTAGGATTTTAGATTTATGTTTTTGGGATTTTTAGATTTCACATTATTTAACTTCATTTGAATTTTTCAACAATTTTAAAGTTTTATAATACTTGTTGGCATGGTATTGAGGTTAAGACTCAACTATTTGAGCTTGGATTCTTTTTTTCATGTTGCAATTTCATAGCTTGGACAATTATTGATTTTAGTTTACAACATTCATAGTTCATACAATTGTTGGCATTAGAAGTTAACATATTGATTTCATTTTTAAAAAATTCATATAAGTGCTGGCATGAGAAGTTGGCATATCGATTTCATTTTTTTATTTTCATACAATTGCTAGCATATAAAGTTGGATTTTAGTTTGCAATGTCCTTTAACTCCAAATTTTTAAAGATTTTTTGGAAGGTTCATAAATAAATTTGCAAAGTATTTAAACATTAGATTTAAATTGAGGAATTTGAAGAAAAGGGGGTGGGGTGGGGGGGAAACTAAAAAAGAACTGAAAATATTAAAAAAACAAAAAAGGAAGTTAAAAGAAAAAATCAAAATTGTACCTTCTGTAATGTGGAAGGACAGTTGCCAACCTGTACTGGGCCTTCTCAATTTCAGAAGGTACACTGAAATCTTCTGGTGGGTGAGGGTCCTAAATTAACAAAGAAAAAAAATGGGCAATTCTTTACAAAAGCCCTCAATGATAAGTAGGGATGCAACAAGTTGGTTTTGTAATATTTTTCCTTCGGTGCTTCTTGTTGCACTCTTGGTACTGTTGGAGAGCCCTCATTGAGTAGGGGTGCATTAGTTGGTTTCATAATATTGCAACCTACAGTGGAAAAGTTATTGAACATTGAACAATGCTTTCGCTGAAAATTCATTTAAATCAAAACTAAAATTTATAGGGGAATTTGGGCACACTCTTGATATTGTTGCATAGACATCATATCAACACATAATTGCACACACCCAGACTGACACATTAGAAAATCAGCTCATTATGTTGCACAATGGAAAGTAAAGAGTCATGTAAACTATCCATCTCTCAAATTGTGCCTTCACAAAATATCCTGAAGTACACAAATGGTTTTTCACTTCAGCCACAGCTGCTGGTCTTACTGAATACTTCTACAACAAAATTACAACCTGCCAAAACAATTCTCACCACACACACTACACCTCCTCCATGTGCTAGATAAGTTGGCCCACCACCAACCAGGGCTCACCCAAAAACTCAGATGCTTGCTCTCCTTACAACACTTTTCCAGAAAAACACAAAAAGTTCCTCTTGACTTACCCACCAGACAAAAAAAGGGCTAAGTTGTGCCAACTTGGCAGCACAGATACTCCACCTCCCTCCACAAACAACTACAGTCTATCAACTTCTCCCCACATGCTTTCCAGCTTGCACTCTCTCCCCTTAAAATTTTCATCCACGCTACCATCCAGAAGCTTCTTTGCCAAGAAGCTTCCTCAACAACTTCAGGTTGACATAATTGTCCACATTCAGAATGTCCCAAAATGGCAGCAGAAAATAAAAGCTAGACTATATGATCAAAGTTGCAACTCTAACCCTAGTCTAGAAAATGCCAACCTATTTTGGGGCTACAGATATGACCGATCCCACCTTAAAAAGTTTGTGCCAACACAAACTACAGCAAGACTGCACATCGAACACCTGTGAATTTCTTTTCTATGAATACATCACTTCCTTGCATACCTCCCACTTCATCACTACTTGTGTCTTGTATTTTTCTGTGATTGCTCTGGAATCACTTCAGGTGGTTGCTCTGGCATCCCTTCATATGGTTGCTCCAGCACTGATAAAGCATCACTTTGTACATGTTCAATTTCCTGTGGAACAGAATTGATCCTTACTGCTTGTAGTTCTTTCTTGATCAAGTCCTTACATCAACTTTTACTTTTGAACCTTTCTTGAAAACTAAAGAACTCTGCTTCAGTCATTTGAACTAATGCATCTGATAATTTATTGTGTATTGTTCCTGCATTATGTTTGCCAATGTTTCTCCCTCACTGAATGCTCACATTACAAACATCACACAAAGAATCTGAAGACATGGTGCAACCAACTTTCCCAATTCTCCTGATCCTTAACCAAGTGATCCCTGGAAAAAGAAAAATTCAAAACATAAGTTACTAATGAGATGGCCCTATGTTCACAAGTTCCAAGTGTAATATACATATATAAACATCATATATGAAGTGAGAAGAAGGGAAGAGAAGTTGACAATGCCAATTCTAGGGAAAGCAGATGTGATGGACATTAGAAGTCTGAGATGGGTATAAATCAATCATTGAGGGAAGAGGATGAAGAATGTTGATATACAAGAGGAAGCCAACAAGGAAACAAACCAGAAAAAAGCTATAAAGAGACTAGAATCACCCAGTAACACATGTCTTGAGGGAGGGGAAACAGTGGCACATACAGAAAGACACAACAAAATTGGAAACATGAAGAACTGGCATTAGAAAAACCCTTCGAGAAGATAAAAGTAATCAATAGCTCACAGATGGGAATGTAAGAACAAGACAGAAAGAATGTTCATGTGGAAGAAGGGTGAATACTGAACTGTAAGAAGGTGGGCCAAGACACTGGAGAAGGAGAAGGAAAAACCCATGGCTGGTGAAATAAAAAAGGACTGAGTTTTTGGCATCCATTGTCTGATCCTGGGTGGACTTAAAGCCATGCTTTAACTGCCTCCTGTAGAAGCTGAAAATTCTGCTGTTGTAAAGTGGATAGGGAGATAGGATGGTACTGCAAAGAAAAACAGGAGCAACAAGAATGCCACAGTATAGAATACAGTAATGCACTGAAAATTGGGCATTCAGAGAACAGGAGACCTGAGCTTGGTTCCATATTTGAAATTGCACTACTCCACCCATGCTCCCTGTGAATAGCATGCTTGGTGCATATGCTTGTTACAGCATACCTGTAGGGCTTCCTTATCTGGCACAGATCAGATGTGAGCCCTAAAACAGCTGACTCCTATTAGCACAAAGGCAACAGCAAGCAATATGGATTACCAGTGTAATACTAAGGGATTGCTAAAATGGAAAAATTGATTTTGGATATATGCTCCTCTCAGGTTCATATTCCATCCCCACTTTGACAACATCAATTGGTCTCACGAATGTGCCTTTTTGTTGTTAGACTCATTGTCTCACATCAGCAATTCCATGGTCAAAGCATCCAGCTGCAGTCTCTCCCAGCGTCTGTCTGCAGTCTCTCCCATCTCACACACATTGTCCCACTCATAACCTAAGAGCAGAAATGGTCACATTCATCTCGGCAAAATGTGAGATTTATATGGCCAAGGTACATCTCAGAAGAAAATTCATGTCAAAGCAGATGGTCCAGTGAAAAAACGCAGCACAAGCATAACAGAAAGAACACACTGGATGTCAGCAATTCCAGCCATCTATGCAACCAGTTGGTGTTCCAGCAAGGAGAAGGTGACCATCCTGGCCCATCAGTAGACACTCAACTCCTGTAGATCCTCAAAACAAATAGGCACCAGGCAGGAAAGCATGAACAAACCATCAATAAGAAGCCATACACTCATCTGCAAGATCTGAGAAATCATGTGGGACGGATGTAGCAAGCTGGAAATACCTGACCACCAGAACAGGCACTCAGAACCCGCTGAAGCAGAGCCGCTGAAGCCAGAGCAATTGAACGTGATTTTTCTCTGCAATTTTCTGCAACGGGCAAGAAGCGCACTTACGACCTACAGATAGAGAGTATGCTCCCCAAGACGTGCAAAGATAATAGTGTATGCCTTATAGAGAGCGTGCTCTCCAGACTTTGCAAAATATTACGTCAATGTCTTCACTGTCCTTGTGTGATCCTTGATGGTGTTCGGTGCAATGCGCGCATCAAAAGCTTCGAGACTCCCACAAAACCCTATAATGAAGGTTCATAGCACTCACAAACCCTAAATCTATTCACCCACAAAGAGCGACATAGAGAGAAGCGCACATACACAAACACACTCGTCACGGCGGTTTTCTATTTTTCCGTTTTGAGAATGGAGGTCTCCGTGATGCATTCGGGTGCTGGAACCCCGAGCGTGCTCGGTGGCTGCCACCGTCCCTGCCAGCTACCCGAGAGCGCTGCCGCATTTTGGAGCCGGAGGCTTGCAGCGTCATCGTCGTCGTCGTTGTCGTCGTCTGGGGTGATGTTGAAATCCATGCAACTGCGAGGAGGAGGAGGAGGTATGGAGGTTGCCGGGGGAGAATACGCGAGGAGGAGGAGGGGGTTGGTGCAAAATCCTAGCTGTTTTTCCGTCAGAGCACAAGCGTATGACGGGAGCACGCCTCGCCATAGCAGGAAAACTTCAGGTTCTTGTTGCTCCTGTGCACACCTCTTGGCATGATAGCTGAAGTTGTTTTTTAGGGTTAGCCTTCTGTCTGGTTTTCCTACATGATGTGCGCAACTGGGCCTCTAGAAACTTTGTAACCAAAGCCTTGTGGGTAATGATCCCGGAAAAACCTATTGTGGTCAGTTGCTCTTCCCCAAGAGTGAGAGTTTTATGTATGTTCCAATGAAAATGCATCAGTGCAATGGTACCCTCCTCCTCCTCCTGCACTTTTATTGAATCAGGAGATACAGATGAAGAAGTGGGAACGAGTAGATTCTTACCAATCTTGATTCATGCTTAACTGCTCTATAGTAGAGTGTTTTGATGATGGCAGGAGTGAAGGGACGAAACATCAAAGTAATGTCTCTATTCATGGATCTTGCGGGGCAATAGAATTACCACTCTTTGTGGTGCTTTGATAAGTCAATGGCTGGTGGTATGAGCATGACTTTAATCAGGCATTTGGGTTGTCATAGGATTGGAGCAAAGGGAAGTGGTGTTTGTAGGAGCAGACAATAGCCAGACTGATCATGTTGAAAGCACAACTACTGCAACAGGTCCTACAACAACATATATGTGAGTTACACTGGTTCTTCCCCCTTGTGTTTTGTCCACCTCTCTGTTATTGTTGTTACCACTTGCCTGCCTAAAGAGTTTGATCAGTTCAACATATGTTCTCAGGCATGTTCACAGGGCTCATGTGATGATTAGGAAGCTCCCTACTATGGTTTATACTTGGATTTATCCATGGCATATGCTTCATTCCAGCTCTGTTAATGTGGCATATTACTATGAATATGGCTGCTGCACAATTTAAGGCTTTGTTTATTAACTTTTTTGCAGTGGGTCACCTCTGCTTTGGATTGGAGTTGGAGTGGGACTCTCAGCGATCTTCTCATTTGTACGGCAATCACTGAACTTCATGGGTTTTGCAGACATCTATTGACTTCATAGACAGGATATTACCTCCTTTTTTTAGTCAGTTTTGGGATTTATAATCATTTTTTCTTAAATGGAAGAGCCTGCCAGGAATTGTTCTAATTTTGTGTATCTGGGATGCCTGGTGTGCAGGGTGCCAACAGTGTCAAGGTAATCAACATCAAAAATTCCCTACCAATTTTATTTGTCTGTCTACTGCAAATTGTGACCTAGAATGCAATGTTGCTAAACATAAGTAAGGATGGTTCTCAATTTATATGAAGTGCTAATATATCCTGTCAACAGAAGCCCCTCTTGGCAAGCACATAATCCCTTCAACCATGTATAAGACTTCGGCAAGTCTTCAGGCCAAGCCTAATCCCCTAACCTATGGGTGTCTTTTGGGTTCATATGAGGAGACTGGTAATGGTGTGAGGAGTGTTTTAGGGGAATTCGGGATGGGTTCAACTGATCAATTGTATATCAGTCCAGCTCTATGGTCAGGCAGGTTTAAGCAATTCGGCAGGTGAGGGCAATAAAAGCATACAAAGATGGGCTGGATGTTGTATACATAATATTGACTCAAACTCCTGCATTGATGTGATGCAGAGGTATGCAATGCAGCAAATGCTGAAGTCAATGGCACAGTCAAGTGGCCCTGGATCATCAAATCCATTTGCCAATATGCCTATGCCTCCACCGGGTGTTGGGTTTCCTTTCCCAATGCCCCCTCCTGCAGCTACTCCAATGTCATCTCCCACTGGTGCAGCTGCTACAGAATCACCTTTTGATGTTGTGCCTACTTCAGTGACCCCATCTCCACCAACTTCGTCCACAAGTGATGCACCTACCCGCTCTGCTGAACCCAAGAAATCTGGTATGTCTTCTAACATCAGTTAGATTGTGTTTGTTTCTCTTCCACTGGCAGATTCTTTCCTTCTCGAGGAACCCATTGGTACCAGGTTTTGCTATGATGATGAAGAAACTATGTGTGGTGTGGGTTGTACCTAGCTCCACCTTTTCTCAATGCTCTAGATGAGTTATAGATCCCCAGTTATGCAATTAGATTGCTTTTCAAAGCAATAGGCCATGTGAAAACAACTTTGGGAGTTTGGAAATGATTCAACAATCAGACCTCTAAACAATATATGTAACTTTTTACTTCTTAACCATGAGTAATTTGAGAACTTTTAACCATGAACTTCATACATGGCTGCATTGAAGTCAGATGGTATCTTCCAACCCAAATTGGAGATTAGTTGATAAGTTGAGGTGGATTTTAGGATGTGATTTGTATGGAAGATTCTCAGGACTCGTTGTTAAGGTGCTGTTGTTTGGATAAATCTACACTGACATGTGCTGTGTTTTGTATCAGTGTTTGTAGATGTGAATGCAGCCCAAATACTGGAACAAGAAAAAAAGGTAGCTGAAAGCCGTGGATACAATCAACAAGCCCCACCAATACCAGACCCAAACCGCATTTCTTTTACAGAACCCGAGGTGGTAGACTCACGGGGGCAGAGCAACAACACAGCCGGGCCCTCATTCAACAATGGTAAATTTCCTTGACTCCAGAAAGCTAAGCACATGACAGTAGATGGAAGGCAGATGGTGCACACAAACAGAATAGAAGTGACAAAACTTTCAAGCTCCTCCAGGTGCTCTGAATTTCTGTCTGATTTCATCATTATTGAATGCTTTTGTAGCAAGAGGAGGACAAACAATATTTTCAGTGGAACAGCTTGAAAAGATGATGGAGGATCCAACTGTTCAGAAAATGGTTTACCCGTAAGTCTTCAACTTCAAGTTGTCAAAGTCCTGACTGATTCATTGCAGTTTATCACAGGCATAGGAATATCAATCCTCTGATCAAATTTTGATGTGGAAATATCAATTTGTTACACATTGAGGTGATTTGGAGTTGATGGTCTAATACTTTGTGAGTGAGACTCACAAACTCATGATGGGACTCTTTCTTGTTTTGTTTTTTATGTTTTGGCCTGAACTGACATAGCAGTTATTTTCAAAGTGGTATTGTGGAATTTAATGTGCGTTCTCATGAATAGATGAGGCAATATGGAGCTGCATACTTGCTCTTTGAATGCAAGTCCAGTATGTTTTGTGCAAAATGTGGTCGTTTTTTAAGAGCACCTTGAGCTGAATGCTTTCCTGTATCTTTGTGTGATGATCAGGTACTTGCCTGAAGAAATGCGCAATCCAGCCACATTTAAATGTGAGTGCCTCTGTTTCCATGTATTCCAGGAGTTGTTAAAGAATGAGTGACTGCCCCACTTCAAGAAGAACAGTACCTATGTAATTGGAGAAATATCATGATGAAACACAAAAAATTTGCAGAGAACGTCTTATTCCTGGTGTGTTTTAAAGGGAAAACCATGCAGGTTTTAGTTGCACAAGCATTCTAAAATCTGTGATTGGATGTCAGAAGTAAGGACCCGTGACACGCATAAACAAAAGTAGATAGGACAGTACAAAAATGCATAATATCCACAAGATCCTGAAATGAGTACTGAAACCAGGATAGATTCTGAAAGGAGAAGGCAAGAAATCCAGTTTTAGCTTTGAATTGAAGAGAATGCTGACAGAGGGGATGGTGTTGGGTTGACTTCAGGGATGATGCAAAACCCCCAGTATCGGCAACAGCTACAAGACATGCTGTAAGTCCTATATCTTTTTTCCCTTTTTCACATTATGTAGTATTGCTGATTTCCAGGTATCATGATAATCAGCATACACTGCAAGACACTGCCTGCCATGCAGGAATAATGTGGCATCAAGTTTCACCAACAGAGTGCTTGCAAATGCTTGTACAGGAATAGCATGGGTGGGGATGGTGCATGGGACAGCCGAATGTCAGACATGCTGAAGAACTTTGACCTAAATAGCAATGAAGTCAAACAACAATTTGGTGTGTTTCCACTGACAAAGTGCTGTGATTGACTTGTGAAAGTAGTTTGTTGGTTCTTGACATCGTTTCAACAACCACCTTCTGTGGTGTCAAGATTTGTTCTGAAGGATATAGTGATTTGCCATTTGTCTTTCCATGTGGCAAGTCTTTGAGTCAGGAATTGGCTTTCTGGACATGATGTGGTGAATTGACTTATAGGAGAATGTTCCTGGTGGCAATTGAAGAACAGATAGATAACAAGCTGTTGCCATTTTTGAGATTCCTTCAGAGACTTTCAAGCATGTAGATACTACTTGCCAGATGTATGTCAAGCTCTTGAGTTACACTTGGTTGTTGCAGAACAAATTGGGTTAACACCTGAAGAAGTGGTAGCCAAAATCATGGCAAACCCTGATGTCGCAGTTGCTTTTCAGAATCCAAGAGTGCAGGCAGCAATTATGGATGTAAGTGGCCCAAAGTCATTTCTCATTATTGCTCTCTTGATTTTGTCTTTCAGTCCCTTTCCTGTTTGCCATGGCATCAAGAGCAGTAGGTTTTCTGCACTCTTTTTTTAATTCCCCCTGGGTCTGCAGAGCCCATTCAGTATCATGGTCCATGATCATCACCTCATTCTGGGCATGTCTTTCCTCACTTTGATCCTAGAAGACCTGGGTTCCAAGTCCAATGAAGATAAAACTGAACATTAGTAGTGCTTGAAGAAGGGGCCTACTTTGGTATATTTCTAATGTCCCAAGGTTCATTGTGGTTGCAGTGCTCACAAAATCCATTGAACATCACCAAGTACCAAAATGACAAAGAGGTAGGTCAATACATTTTCCCTGTCCAGAGAATTTCTTAGAGAGTATGAAATTGTCCTTGATGCCTGATTGGCAGAGTGCTAAAAGCAGAGCTTTTGTATCAAAGTCCAGATTACTGACAGAGTTTATGCAAATGCCCTGTATCTCATGGCAGAATTTTTATTAACTGTTATGATGGCTAGAATGTGACCACCTCCAGAATGAGGCAGTACCCTATTGGGTCAGAAGCCACCCAGTCACTCCTAGCTAGCAAACTAAGAGTTCCCCCTTTTTCAGGTGTATACAAACACCATTTGATTTGTGCTGGAGGGTATTTGCAGGTGATGGATGTGTTCAACAAGATCTCAGAGTTATTTCCAGGCATGACAGGGACACCATACTAAGACAAGATCAGTTAAACTTTTTTCCCCAATCATGTTGTTTATGGGAGTGCTGGCAAGTCCCCATGTCATTGTTGAATCAGCCTTACCTTTATTTTCAATACTCATCTAGAGATCTGTCTTTGCATGAGTACACGTTGAGTGTTTGGAGTGTTGAAATTTAGGTCAGAGAGAGAGGTGCAGATCTGCGGGAGCTTTCTGATTTGTTTTTGGTTAGTATGATACTTGTGCATGATGTGCAGCCATTTTAGGTGACAGGTACTCCTTCCTACTTGTTTTGCCAGCTTTTTCTGGCCTAGTAGGCTGTAGTAGGCTCTTTCAAGGGAAGTCACCCATGCAGATGACCAAAGTGTGTTCAAATGTAACTTTTTACCATCTAAAGAGAATGTTACCTTAGACTAGTAGGTTATGCATAGAGAGCTTCTAAAACTTTGTGGGCATTAGTTGTGGCTTGAGACTACTAGGGTTGAAACTCGAATTTTACCATTGAATAGACACTGCTGGAGTTCACAGGTGTGCTCAAATTGTCCCTATACAAGATATTGGGAGGAGTGTTTTATTGTTGGCTTGCAAACATTTTGTGTGTAGGGGATTAACATGGCTAACTTGTCATTTCTTTTGTTTCTGTTTTATCACACATCAGATTGACGATTAACAAACAGGCAGTGGGCAGTTAGAGCTTGCAGTCTCTAAACACTAGCAAGTTGTGGAAGGATCTGTCCTGCTGCTGACACTCAAGAACTGGGTCATGACACTATCATATGATTCACTTGACCGGCTGTGGTTTGATGATTCATCAGACTGAAGAATCATCAAAGTCTTTTTGAAACCCTAATGGATTTTGAGTACCTGCACCTTTTGTACATTGTCAAGACCATTTTGTTAAAAGGCTCTTGAGAAAGTCTATAACTCTTCTGAAGCCCTAAAGTTCCTTAGCCTAAGGTGGTAGCTACGTACTTGCTGGACTAGGTGACAGAGGTTCTCATCAGACACCTTGTCTAGTAGCAAATGTCCAATTTCTATTGGCCAGAAGGTTAGTTGTTTCCATTCATCTCTTAAATTTATCCTTTGATGAAAACCAACATTCGTACCCCACCGTTATTTTTGTACGCCGTTAAATCCAAGTACATTGTTTTGGCCGTTTATTTTGGTACGTTTATTATATCCAAGTACGTTATTTTGGCCGTTTTCTGGGCCGTCAGAACAAACGAACGGCGTTCTCAATTTTCGGTGTTCTCCGTTTTCGGCGCCATTGGAATTTACGCAAATTTGCCCTTATATAACAGTAGAGTCAACGAGCTTTATTTGATGTAAAGTGCACCGAGTCTGCGAGAATGTCGTAGCTTGGTCGTCTGTACTTAGTACTAAGTTCTCCCAACTACGATCTTTCCTCACATTCGAAGGTAATGGAAGCAAAAAATTTCGATCCATCGATCGATCGATTGGGGATGTTGGTCGCTCATTTTTTTCTGTTGGAGTTTTGATTCAGCTCTCGTTTTTTGTATTTTTTTTTGCTGTTTGCATTTTTTTATCATCAGAGGAAAATCGCAGAGTCATCATGTCATTTTTGTTGTGTTTTAATTTGTAGTCAATCACATTCAACAATGCGGAATCTGTAGCTGCTGGCGGTTTTCTATTCTCTCTACTTTCACCATTCTTGGAGTAGGAGAGAGTGTTCACATCATTTCACAACTTCAACTTTATCAAGATTGCTTTTATGGAGACGTGCGTAGAGGTGTTCAAATCAAATCATTTCGCGACTTCCAGAGTTAAACCAAAAGCCACAAGGAACTTTTTTGGCATTCTCTGCAGGGAAAAGAGTAGAAACCTCTGAGGAACTAAAGTTGAATTAACAAAACATAGGGAATTTAGTTCTCCAGAGGAATCGTGAGACCAATATAATTTTAATGTTTTATTCAAATTTTCCCATAGTGAAGAAACAGAGGGATCATTTTATTTTCTCATTTGTAAACAAACCATTTCATGAATTTTTGCACAGGGGCCATTCAAGTTTTTCTTGATCAATGGTCCCACAAGGGAATCCTAAAAAAGTTTCTCGTGAAGTTCCTTTTAAAACAAAATTAAGGAATGGTTGCAGGCGAGTTTTTCTGATGTCGCGGAACTGATCAATATATTGCATTTGATCAATCGTGTCTGTAGAATTTTAATATGTTATTGCGATTCGACTATTAAAAGTTTTTCACTAGAAAATATCACAGAGAGTCGTCTCTAGTTTGTTGATTGCAGATCACGCGTTATAAAGATGCTTTTGGAAACAAAAGCAGAAAAAAAACTTTCAAATTGGTCATCAAGCAGACTCAGAACTAATTTTGCACGAAAAATGTGTTGTAAGCAGCAGAACTTTTCCCCTTTCAAGTGCAGAATTAGTATGAACAAGTCTAATCATGATATGCAGTTCGGGACGCCCTAGTAGCACAAGCTTTGGAGTTGTAAATAGAGATAGAAATTAACTACAGCAGCTACTCATCTTCATCTTACTTATACGTGCTTCATACTTCATACGTATTCATAATCATCCTCGTCTTTCTGATTAACAAGGAGCAAAATGTTTTATGTAAGGAGTTGTACATCTCATCTTAAAGGGAGTCCTTAAGTATGCAATGGTAATGTCAATAGCTAGTCATACCATCTACTGCTTGAACACTTTCCTCTACATACTCTGTCTTTGTGCACACACAATTCTGCCATTTTTTCACAGAACACTGATGAGCACTGACTGATCAATCCTGTTGTATTTGTATTGGTGTAGATGCGAGTATTTTCACGATTAACCGACTGCAGGAGTACATTGGGCAGTCCAGCTCCTTGTGTGCTCCTTAGTTTTTCTAACGTCTCTACGGACATGGACTGGGTAATGGATCATCCTTTGAATTGGCAGACGCCACACATCCCGATGCATAATCATTGGTCATCCCTAGAGCCTCTCGACCTTCCTTCAGCTGCTGCATGGTCTCCTCCTCAGTTAGTCGGCGAGCCGGCTCAACACTTGTGATCATTGCTTGATCTAGTGTCATCCCAACCATCTCAACATCGTATGCGGGTTTCTGCGCCGAAACCCATGGGAAACAAAAAAACAGTGAGCAATAGAACTAATTTGGCCAAGAAAATATAACAGCCATGAAGCTAAACGAACTGTGTTACATGTGCTTGCAACTGATACCAACATTGAAAGCTTCCAGAGACTAAATTTCCCTAGAAATAAACTGGTGAACTCAAGTGCACATTACTCTCTCATCATCTCTTCGAAGGAATCGCGAAGTATGTGATCACGTACCATGTGATCCCCACGGAGACGATATTTGTTGCGTGACCCCTCTGTCATGTGTGCAAGCAACAATTAGCTCAAATATTATTAGTTTATTTGAGAATGTGGCGGCGCGCGTTACTAAAAATCTCGTCACATGCTCGATTACTCTAACAAGATCAAAACACCAGAAAGTTCAATACTCAGAAATGCGGACAAAATTAAGCCGATTTTTTTTTTTGGAGAAAACACACTATTATATTTCTACTCCGTGAAATCTGAATACTACGATCACAATGATCACATCATCCCAGAGGACAGGATCAGCAACGAGAGATGACTCCCTGGTCTTTGTTTCGGCAAAGAAGCTCTCCCCATAGTATTTGAGTTCTAACCGATTATAGGAAATCTAAGTGTATATGAGCTTTTGGAATCCCTCCCCCGTCCCCATCCTCCCAAAAAAATATAAATATATATTCCAAAGAAAGTACCTGATCCCGGGACGGCAAGAGCGATTGATACCAAGAGCATGAGCATTACGAAGCAGACCCACAGGACGCAAGAGTTGCCATAGCCAGAGCGCAAAGAAGAAGCTGCCATCATCACTACCAAACCAAGTGCTGCACTTAGCGCCAAGAAACAAACAAACAAACAAACAAACAAACACACACACAAACAAACAATACCCACTGAAATAAATACCCTACGCAACAGAAAACAAGTCAAAACCAAGTGACCCTGTTTCCACCTACCAAATCCTTGGCCTCTGGGATTTGGGGGGGTAAGTGACACATGTCCAATTATTCTTGGTTCTGGTAGTAAGTGGAGTTTGGCCTTTAGGGACGTGGCGGCGCATGAATGTTATTTTTATTGGTTGTTCTTGAGAGTTGACATTTACCTACAAAGCCACTTTTGTAGGTAAATGTCAAGCTATCCGTCAAACGTAGCTTTATATAACAATGTCAACTCTTTTCTGCTGTTGTTGGCTTGTTTTGTTTTGGGGGATGGGGAGAAGATGTTAATTTTGGACTAGTTAAAGCTACCTACCCCCAACTCCCCCTACCCTCTTTCTTTGAGTCCCAATTTTAGATAGGAGATTTTCTCTTGAGCAGATATAACTACCAAATTTAGCAACTTGATTTAGATTTTTGTGGGGGTAGAGGGAGAAGGGAATGAATGAGGTTGGTTAGCTGGGCAAAGGGTGGACCAGCACCCATACTGATGGTGGCTTCATCTTTTTGTGTGATGTTTCTTAGTGACCATATTAAAGTTGAGGCTAAAGTTGGTGTTAATGGCTTGCAACTAACATCACCTTAACATAGACAAAATGCCATGTATCATCTTATCACATTTTTTATTATTGCAAGTTGTCGTCAACAACTTCGACATTACTTCAACATGTCTCACATGATGTTAATTGGTAATTAATATTGAGTTTTTTTTGCAGTTTGCAATTTAGTTCATACTTATAAAATGATTTTTGCTTTTTCTTTTTGTAAGAGAACAAAAGAAATGATGATAGACACAAAGATTTATCATTAATTAACCATGATTACTAACAGCATCTTAACATCAATGCCATGTATGTCATTGTCACCTAAGACTTAATTTGTTAATTAACATTTTAGATGTGAACTAATGGTTAATTTTAAAATGCTAAACATTAGCCTAACATTGAAAATAATACTGGGTGTGATCTTACTGTAAGTAGGGCTTTTTTTATGGAAATTTTTTTCCATCTGGCGACAAAAAAAAAAGGGCTGGCGAATTCAACAAAGGGATTTTTGACAATTTTTTAAAAGAAATTCACGATATATCAAGAAAAAATAAATTTAAAAGTAGTCAGATTTACACAATGTGTTCCATTAGGTCACCAGAACTAGGCAGGATTCCAAAAAAAAAATCTACTAGTCCACCAGGGCAGTCGCCATTTATTGCTAATTAATGCTGAGGATCCTTGCCAGTACACCTACTTGAAAAAAAAAATTGAAAAAAAAAAACCCTGACTGTAAGCTGTAAAAATGTTAGATTTGGACTCAGCGACCCTGAGTTAGTCTAATTATGCAATATTTGTAATATTTAGAAGCAATTTAAACAGATTTCAGGGCTTTTAGTTTCTACCATGGTACAAGTGCGAGTGCTGATTCACACAAGACAATTAGCTTTAGATGTGAAACCCATCTAAAACCAAGCGAAAGAGAGAATTCATTCATTAGCAAAGGTTATTGATACGGTTAGCACTTTGAGTTCAACTTATGACAATGTTGCTTACAAATGTGTTGCTGTAACTTGTACTTAATATTCTCAGGTCCCCTATTTCTACTCAGCCGGGCTTTACCTAGTGTAAAGACCTGTGCTACATAGGTTTATGTCAATGAAGACCCAAACTTGTTAGAGTTCACCAATGGAGGGAGTGGGGTGAGAATATATATATGCATGTTGTCAACCGACCAAAGGGTGCCATCAATGCATGCATAGCACCATGGGTGTAGTAGCAACATGGTACTAGGGGTGCCAAAGTTTTGGAGGCATTGGACTCACCAAAAAGGTCAGATAATGAGATGAAGAATCATATTCAGAAAATGGGATAAAGAAACATAAGATCTCATGGGAGGTTCAAATTTCTAGGCCAATGCATGGAATTTCCTCCTGTGGAGTGGGAGCAAAATTACCATACTTTATACAGCCCTCTGATTGTAGTGTAGTTTTTATGGGCGAGGGCTAAATTAGGAACATTTTTGGCATTCTGAGTTCAATTTATGACAATCTTGCTAACAACTGTGTTGGTGTAACTCGATGTTCTTGACATTCTCAAAAAAGAGAGCTCAAGATATTTGAAGTTTTGGGTATACTGTTAAGGGCTTGCATGGCAAAGGTTTAGGGTATGGTGCGCTTATGAAGAGTAAAAGCCTGTCAGGAGTTTCTAAACCAGACAGACGCAAAATGCCCATGTTATGTTTTAAAACTTTTTTACCATGATACCCAGCAGTTAACTGGATGGTTCCCACCAGGTATCATGGTAAGTTTCGTAAGAGATAAAAGCTTCAATTTTGACGCTCCAGCCCTAGGCCATTACACTACACTTTCAGTTAATCAGTACTTCAAATCATTTCTTGAAAACACAATTGTAATCAAATTTCAACTAATCATTATCCCACATGTTTACATTCTGGCTACCCATGTTTGGGCCATGTGTCATTTCATATTTGTCATGCACTTTGAGCCTTGGACCATACACTAATATTTTAAAAGGAGTTTCATTGAATCATACTTGTCATGATCCACGCTACAACAAAAAATTGTTGTTTGCTAACTTCCCAGATCAACGATGTCATGTCTCATTTTGACAAATTTACAAGTTGAATCTCACCAATCATAAGGTATATGTTGGTTGTTGATTAAGACTTAAACACATCCCCATCTCATCATTATTTCAACTTTGAATGTTTAGCTTCAAAATCTTCACTATGACATGTGATTTTTTTCTCACACTGGAGAAGAAAAGAAATGGTATTACACTCTTGTGGATCGACAATTTTTTTTTTATTTATTCACATAGTTGGAGAAAAAAAATGACGTTGCACACTTGTGAATCTGCAAGCGGTTTAGGGTTATTTGCAACAAATGTTGATTTTTTATTCATAAAAGCAAAAAAAAATGATATTGCACATTTACAGGCTTGCAAGTGGCTTTTATTTATTGACATAGGTGAAGAATTACAATGATATTACACACTTTGGAGCTGACAAGTGGTATTTTCCATTCATGTAAAAGAAGGAAAAAAATGGTATTACGCACTTGCAAGCCCACAAGTGGTTTTACTACATATGCTAAAACTTTAGGTACCTATGTTAATTGATGAGTCACTTTTGTAACCACAATAACAATTAACTAGACTTGAAAAAAAATCAAAGGTACAAATATCATCAACTAAAAATTGTTGCATTGCCACATGTTCATGTATTGAAATTTGGACATGGATGTAAAATTGATTATTAGTTTTTTACAATGGAGAATATATATGTAGACCATTTATCATACATCCCAATTTTTTATATCATCATTTTATGCTACCCAATTTTTTTCTTGGGTGCCGAAATCCCAACTCAAAATAATGCAAGGTGCCAATTGTACATATGAAAAAATCACATTGGTTGCCAAAAGTGCCTCTTCCACCCAACATGTGTAGCTAACTTGCAAACACTTTGTGGTTGCTTGTCCAAGAATCAAAGTGGGTGAATATTACTAAAGTTTTGAAAGCCAACATTAAAAAAAAAAAGATCCATGTTATCCAAGGTTTAGAGTCAATTATGCAATTGGTGTTGAATGGAAGAAAGGCTGAAAATAAAAAGAAATATCTTGAATTTATGACAACATTTCACCTTGTAAAGCATGGGAAGCCCATGATAAATTTTGACCATAATATGAAGAAGCTCTTTGAGTTTTTAGAGTTTACTAATGCCCTTAATAAATGTTGAACATATTTGAATGGGTGGGGAATGATAAGCATGCACAATGTGATTTTGGTTTGTAATAAACTAAATTCATTTCCATTAGTTGTGATGAAATAACCACTTCAACTAATCTTAGGTTTCTACACACACATATGCTAGTAAAAATTGGAGAAGAGTGTGTCATTCCTTTTGAATCTTCAATGGGTTGTAAATGGAGCCACATTTGATAATCTTACTATTGCCATTGTTCGTTTTCTTATTCATTTAGGTGGTATATCAAGGATTGACATTGTTAACAAAGTTGTGTGCTTTAAGGCCAACCATGTAATAGTTTTCCAAGGCTTGAAGACATGCATTATTGTCCAACTCATGAACAAACATAATGCTTACATTGTTGGCATTCATTGTATGGCACATCAGTGCAACTTGGTTGTCCAAACTCTCTCATTGACGCGCTCCCAAGCCACGGGGTGAAACCCACTTGAGGGTTTCACAAAGTCAAGTTGCGGAAAGTTGAACTTGGTAGCACGCTCCTGGCTTCCAACTCTAAAAAGGGGTAGAGGGTCGAGTTGGGAGCCCCAGGATTAGACTAGGAAGAGGGACTAGATTAGCTCGTGTGAATCTACATCCAAAAACCGACCAAATCGGGTTAGTTTAGCATTCGGGACACCCTTTGGTGTTGGGACTTGCCATGGGCACTTGGACACACAAGACTCACCACGGCCCGGACTCAGGGGAAGCCACCACCTTCCCCCATATAGTATTCTCTGCGGCTGGTCACGAAGGCTACATCCGAATGGCACAAATTCCCAGGACTCCCGAAATGGAGTCCCGAAATTGTCCCGACGGGACTCCCGAAACTTTGAACCGCCATAACTCCCGACTGCGGAGTTGGATCGTGACGAGGTCTGAACCAAAGTTGTAGCCCTCGTTGAGATCTTTCCAACTCCGTGTTGCACGCTCAAATCGGACGTCGGGAAGAGGTCGATTCCTGACTTTTAATGGTCGGGAGTCAAACTGGCAATTTGATTCCTAGCCCTTCTTTTGCCCATAACTTGGGCTGCAGATGTCTGAATTGCCAATGCGAGGGCATTTTCGATATCTACGTTTCAAGACCTTTTCAATGACACCAAGAACACCCTAATGCCAGGTGTTTTGCCCCTTGCTGTCGAGCTTTGAACATTCGGGAGTCCCGAAAGACTCCCAACCTCCGACTTTTCCAAGTGTTGGGCTTCACCCCCACACTTGGCCAAAGTGGGGTTGCGACACTCATCCTTGTTTCCAATTACAAAGATTTAAAGTTTGTTTACTTCTATGTATATTTACTATAGTTAATCCCTAAAAATACACTTTGAATGCATTACATTCATTGAAGTGATTACGTCAAGGGGTTTGAAAATTTTGAAGAACATTAAGATGAGGCGGATTTCCATGTTGGCCCCTTTTAAATGAATGTTTAGAGAATACAAAACATTGGTGGTCAATATGAGTGATGATTCTACTAATAATGTTGATGCTAAGAGTAACTATGAACTTTTATGTGATGTGGAAATTGTTATGGGCCTTACTTGTGTGTTACTTATGTTGGAAACAATGCAAAGCTTGAACAAGCTTATTCAAAATAAAGACACTTTCATTTTTTATTTTGTTGTAGCTATCAAATCATGTCAAGTTGATATCTACACCATTTATGTGCATATTGAAAAACAATACTTTCATGATTAATTCCAAAGCTTTATGGATTTAATGATGTTTAAATATGATGCCCTATGAATTCAATGGTGGACTAAGCCACAATCATAATTGGAATTTGTTGTTTTTTTCTTCATCCAACATCTATACAAGTTGCACAAAACTATCAAGGCCACTAAATGGTGTCAATGGTGGCTTGAAATGATTGGGCTTGTGCTACCCAAAATGTCAAAAATCAATGCACTTCTATTGTTAGATGTTTGATTGCAGAATTGCACAAATTGACTTAAGAATTGATGTATGTTATGGGCATCATCTACGCCCAATATTGGTTAAACTAGAAGCTACCACAATGTTCCTAGTCATTTGCAAATTTAGAAAACACACTATTATCGTGCTAGACCACATAACCAAACATTGTTTCACATGGTCCACTGTTCAATATAATTTTACTTGAGCAATAATCATATTTTTTTGTTACCACAATGCAATCCAATTGCAATTCTATCATGTTGCCTCTGCATGATTATAATCCTACCATTCGAATGTGGAAGTGAATGGTTAGTAATTATATTTTGTAGTTTAAGATTTTTGAATATCTCAAACTTGTTAAACATGTTTTCATTATGGTTTTGGGGAGTGTTGAGGATGAACATGCATTTTCTACTTTTACTTTCATGAAATCAAAGTTGAAAAATTGACTAACCATTCATTTTGATGTTGTGGTGAGAATGTATGCACATGATTTTTTACACTTTAGAATTTTTCATTGTACATTGCCATCATTGAGTGGAATGAAGAGTAATCTCACTATGAGTTGGAGTTGTAAATTGTAACATTGTTTTCATGTAATTATAGTATAAAATTAATGAATTTTATTCTATTATTCCAATTCCATGTGTATGCACAATGTAATTCAAAATTTATGTTTTTGTTGTGTATCCATGTTTTTTGTCAATTCTATTTGTAGAGAGGGATTTTGGTATTTATGTGTTTTGTTTTATAAGTCCGCCTTTTAATGAATATGGCAAAATTAGGGTTCAATCCCTTTGGAAGGTAGTTTGATGACACAAATTGTTACATGAAAGGGTCTGTAGAATCTAGATCTTTAGTTCTCATCATGTGATCATTGATTTTTAGGTTTAGGGTATGTAAATTCATAACCTAAACTTTTATGACTCAAAATTGAACTTGATTTATAATTTTAGCTTTGTACAAAATGGCTTGTAGCTTATGTAATTTATTGTAAGTTATTATTCTTGGTTGCAATTTGATAGTTAGATACTTGTCAAATTTCTAGCATGTTTGCACTTTATTTGCACATATGATGGGCAACTTTACATAATTCACATTTGCACACATGCCATGAACTTAATATTTTGACCACATTTGCTTTTATGTTTACAAATGAACATGACCATGTGTTGTGAATTTTTAACCTAGACGATTGCCATCTTGTTAAGACCCAAAGAAACATATAGCCACATGAACAATACATTACTTTTAGAAATTGCCACCTAAAACTATCCTCCTTGAATATGTGGAGGCCAATTTAGCAACATCAAAGATCACCCAAAAAAAAAGATTGCTCTCCCCAAGTTAACAAAAATCAAGATCTTCATTAACATTATGGGATGTTTATTTAAAATTCCCGTGTTTAAACCCTTGGAGTTGAAGTGAAGCTTTTAACTTCATTTTTTACTTGACCTCACATTATTCATGTCTTTGTTGCAACCTTAAGGCAAGGATTGTGACAGTTTGAATCAATAAAATATTTAAATAATGAAAAATCTACAATAATTGTTAATCTTCATGTAATAAATTCAAATATCAACATGAAAACGTTTAATTTTTGTATCTTTGAGTTTTTCAAAGTTGAAACATGAACTTTGTGGGTCAAGGTTTTATATTTGAATATTGGACCTAATCAATAATAGGATAAGAAACTTGCAAATTTGGGTCAATCATTGATGTACTTTATTGCATCCAAACTTCAACATGAATCCTAGTAATGTTGTATATTACAAACTTGTAGTTTTTAATAGTGCTATGTGTTTCTTGTTATGCTTTTGAATTGTCATATGTGCTAGTCAAATGAAATATTTGAAGTTTTCTTTTGCTAGCATGTGAATGACAAGTCTTATTCCTCACTCTCAACAAATTCTAAGGTTTCCCACAAATCCCTTCATAGGAAAAACCAAAACTTTTAATTAACCATGATAGTGAAATTCCTTGGGTAAGGTGTATTGCAATAGCTCATCTTGCAAGACCTATGTCCTTCCTACGTTTAAATTCAAGAACTCCAAGTTGGTGATATATAGTTTTCTAAAGCTTCACATAGTGATGCACGCATGGTAGGATTGCAAGCAAACCATGCCCATCAAATGCTTTGGACAAGAAAGGTTTATGAAAGGTGAAGCTTAAAATGGAATCAAAATAGAGCTCGCTAATGTTGAAAGGAATTTGGATGGGTGACCTCCAATGAATCTTGTAGTAGGACCTGAGAAAGCCAAGTTGAGAGAGGGAATGGGGAAAAACCAACCCTAAAGCCTTAATAATGCCAAAGGGTTTTGGAGGTGATGTCATCCCAACAACATCCATTCAAGGGGTGTGGAAACTTAGCTATTATGAAGGCCG
>Ga0116231_10003361_pt1 | contig 33339 bp, 22 predicted proteins | sample S1TSphgellanicum_2_FD_89695 | JGI IMG/M metagenome (GOLD analysis project Ga0116231, IMG submission 89695) | Host-associated microbial communities from peat moss isolated from Minnesota, USA - S1T2_Fd - Sphagnum magellanicum MG | ecosystem: Host-associated > Plants > Peat moss > Unclassified... | reverse complement strand
TCTACGCGAACGGCGGCACGCAGGTTCCGCTCTCGACGCTGCTCGACGGCAACGCGCTCATCGTGAGCCCCGCGTTTGCCGCAGCGCTCCACCTGCAGCGCGGTATGACCGTCGCGGCGCGCGTGCGCGGCATGCCCGTTCGTTTTTCGTTGGTCGCGGTCGCCCCCGAATCGCTCGGACTCGACGACCCGAACGTCGCGCTCATTGACGTCGCTGCCGCGCAAGCGCTCTTCGGTTCGAGCGGCCGCATCGATCGCATCGATATCACCGTGCCCGACGATCGGATCGCGCCGTCGATCGCCGCGCTGAAGCAACAGCTTCCCACGGCGAACGTCGAGCGGCCGGTGAACCGGCTAGCCGCACTCACTCGTGCCGTGAGCGGCGTGCGCGGCACGCTTGCGATCCTCGACATCGTCATCGCCATGCTCGCCGCGATCGTCGTCCTCAACACGGCCGGTTCGGCCGTGATCGAGCGCAGCCGCGAGGTCGCGATCCTGCGCGCGCTCGGCGCGCCGCGGCGCACGCTGCTGATCGTTTTTCTGATCGAAGCGCTGATCTACGGCGTGGGTGCGTCGTTCTTCGGAATGCTCATCGGCGGACTCGTCGCGCCGGAGATCGCCCACGCCGCACAAGCCGCACTGACCGCCGGCGCGCCCGTCGTCGTCCCGCCGGCCATCGCGGTCGATTTTGGTTCGCAAGTGCGTGTGTTCGTTGCGAGCGCGGCGCTCGCGACCGTCGCATCGCTCCTACCGGCATTGCAGATCCTCCGCAGACGCGGGCGCGCACGTCGCACGACGGCGTGGCTCTGGAGCCGCGCCACGCTCGCAGGCGGGGGCGGCACGCTGGCCGCCGCGCTCCTGCTCCATTTCGCGCCGGCCGTCTCGCCGTCGATTCCCGTGCTGCTCGTGCTGCTCGGAAGCTGCCTCTGCATCGCGCCCGCGATCGTGTGGCTTGCCACGGCGACGCTCCGGTGGCGTGCGCTCCCGCGGCCGCAAACCTGGCTCGCGGCGGTGTTTGCCCGTGAGCCCGCACCGGCCGCGCTGCTCGGGATGGCGACGCTGGTGGTTGCCATCGCCCTCTTGGCGAGCGCATCGATCGTCGAGACGTCCGAACAGCGTGCCGCGTGGCACGGCGCGCGCGCCGCATATCCCGGCGATATCGTCGTCCGCGATCCCCGCGGCGTGCTGCACGACGAAACGGAACCCGGGCGATTGGCGGGCGGTCTGATCGCGTCCGCCGTGTATCGACGGACGACGCGCGATACCGTCATCGTCGTCCGTCCCGGCGTCTCCGCAGCGCGCGTGCTCGCCGCCCTCGCGCCGGCCGCTCGCGCACCCGGCGTGACGATCGAATCAACGGCGGATCTGCTGCGCGCGGCAACGGCCCCGATCGATGCAATCTTTGCGTTGCTGCGGATCGCGCTCGTGCTCACGTTTGCGATCGCGATCGTGGGCGTCACGAGCGGATCGTTCTCCGCCGTCCTCGACCGGCGCGAACAAATCGCAACGCTGCGCGCGGTCGGCGCGAGCCGCAGGCATATCGTGCGCATGATCGTTGCGGAATCCGTCCTGCGCGCCATTGCCGGATGCGGCCTCGGCGCGTTCGCGGCGTTGGCGCTTGCGTATGTGGCGCTCGTTCACGTTCCAATCGCCGTACCGGTAATGCCGTTCGCACTCGTTCTGGCGGCGGGTGCGAGCGCGGTCGTCCTCTCGGCCGTGCCCGGCTCATGGCTCGCCGGGCGAATTCGCGTCGACCGCAGCATCGAACGATGAACGCATCGGTGCGCCGCGCGATCGCGTCTCTGCTCGTTAGCACCCTGCTTGCGGGATGGCCGCTCGCGAACGTCGCGGCCCGGGTCGCCGCACCAACACGCAGCGTGTATTGGCGCATCGTCGGCCACCTGAGCGAAGCGGATCGGGAATTTCATTTCGTCGTCACGTTTGCGAAGATGACCGTGCCCTCGAGGCGTGACGTCTCCCTCGCAGCGTTCGAGATCACGGGCGACGATCCGCACGCATACATTCAGGAGCAACGTCTCGCGCGGCCCGAATTCGGCGACACGGCCCTGCATGACGAACCGCTCGAACTCCGTGTCGATGATTGGCGTTTGCGCGCCGGGGCCGGACGCGAATCGCTGCGGCTCGCCGTTCGCGGTGATCGCGGCGACATCGAACTGACGCTCCGCGGTCATCCGCATCTCGTTTCCGTCGGCTCCGGACGAGAACGCAGCGCCGTGCTCGCGGCGAGCGGGACGCTCGTCATCGATGGACATCGGCACGCCGTTCGCGGGCTCGCGACGATCGAACGCATCGCGGGCGGCGCGATCGACGTACCGCAGGCGGATTGGTCCTGGTTCGACATCCAGCTCGATGACGGCCGCTCCCTCATCGTGGACGAGCGCCGCGACGCTTTGGACCACACCGCGTCGATCGCAGGTGCGTTGCAAGCGCGCGACGGCCGCGTTTCGCCGCTGCTCGCAACGGATCTCGATGCGTCCGAATGGGGCCGCTGTTCGTGGGAAAGTGCGGCCACCGGCGCCCGCTACCCGACCGTTTGGGACGTGACGCTCCGCGGCCAACGGCTCGTTCTTCAAGCCACCGTCCGCGAACAGGAAATCGTGCCATCGATCGGCGGACCGGCCGTGTGGGAAGGCGCTGCCGACGTGCTCGACGCCGCAACCGATGCGCGAATCGGTTGGGCGATCGTCACCATGCGCGGCATCGGTGCCCATCCCCTAGCATGCGGCGGCTAGCTCGATGAGATCTGGGAATCTGCTGTGCGGTTGCTGTGCGTTTCTTTACGCAATAAAGATGAATGGTTCGTTAGCATCGCGGGAGGGAAACGGGAACGATCAAACTTCTTTCGGACGTTACGGCTGTGCGACGGAGGTTCCGGCGCTTTTCACGATGAGGATCGCGATGTTTCGCAAGTTTGCCACGTTGCTCATCACTACGTCTCTGCTTGCAGCGTGCGGCGGAGGCGGCGGGACAAACGGTGGGATATCCAACACCCCCGTCATCGGGGGCGGCGGAGGATCGTCGCCCGTTGCGGCCGCCTCGCCCTCGCCGACGGCAGCATCGTCGCCAACCGCGACGAGTCCGAATTCAAGTACCGCATTCACCTGTCCATCGAGTGATGCGACGACGGAACCGGCATCGATCGCGCGCAGCTCGCGGGGAACCGACGCGACACACCATCTGATGCTGCGGCAAGGCTCGTCGTCGACGACGGCCAGTTCTCTGACCCGAATCGCGGTAACCTACAGCGCATCGTCGTTCAGAGCGCCGGCAGCCGGAGCGCGAGTCACGCCGCAAGAAGCGGCGGCTGGAGCATCATTCGTCGCACAGATTTCGCTCTCCAAAGATAACCACGTGATGCGCGTACTGAACGTTCCGACCGCATCCGCGACGAAGGCGGCAGCGGCGTTGCGCTCGCAAGCCGGCGTCGTCTCGGTTGCGACGGGCAGGCAGAAGCGCTATGCGCTCTCGGTTACCACGCCGTACTACACGAACGATCCATACTTCCAAGGATTCACGTCGATCCAGAACACGGCAGCCGGCAACCCTGCAGCGTCGACGTTCGAGGTTTTGCCGTATGCTGCGAGCGCGCTCGTCCCCGGTCAGTGGGACATGCACGCGATCCAACTCGAACACGCCTACGGTTATTCGCAGGCGAACAACGGAAGCAACGTCACGAACCCGAGCGCCCTCGGCTCAACCTCCGTGAACATCGCGATCATCGATACGGGTGAGGACGCGAACCATCCCGAGCTCGCGAGCAAAATCGTGCGTCAGCGCTGCTTCATCACGAACGAAGCCGGCACCGCACAATCGACGGGCAATTATTCGCTGGACGAGGACGGACATGGGACCGACGTCAGCGGTATCGCCGCCGCCGACTCGAACAACGGGGTCGGCTTCACCGGCGTGGGCGGCAAGGTAAACATCTTCGCTTACCGCGTCTTCCCGACGCCCGACGACAATTGCGCCAACCCGGACAGCAGCGACGAGCAGTGCGAAACGGATACGGCCGATATCGCGTCGGCCATCACCGATGCGGTCAATAACGGCGCCAACGTCATCAGCATGAGCCTCGGCGGCGGTGGCGGGACGGGCAACTCGGGCTGCACCGGAAACGGCGTCGATAGCGATCCAACCGAAGCCGCAGCGGTCAGCTATGCGATCGAACACAACGTCATCGTCGTCGCCGCGGCCGGCAACAGCGGAACGTCGGGCGAAGGCGTCGCCGCACCGGGCTGCGATAGCGGCGTGATCGCGGTCGGCGCAACGTCACTCGATGACGGGACCGCGAATGGCACCGGCTCGTTCGGCGGAACCGCGACCACGCCGGTCGAGTACGTGCCGAGCTACTCGCAATACGGATCGCCGGCATCCAGCCCCGGCAGCGCCGGCGCCTGGGGCATCGTTGCCCCGGGCGGCGATCCCTCGAGCGATACCGATAACGACGATCTCCATTGGATCGAGAACATCTGGACGACGACGCCGTACGAAAGCTCGGCCTCCGATCAGAATTTCCTCGGCGAATGTACGGACGATTATCCGAGCAGCTCGTCCACCGCCGGCACCGTTGATTGCCGGACATTGATTGCCGGAACGTCGATGGCGACCCCGCACGTTGCGGGCGCGGTGGCGCTGATTCTCTCGGTGAGCGGTGCATACAGCACTCCCGCTCTGATGAAGGGGCTGCTCTGCAGCACGGCCGACAATTTGAGCGTGAACGGCTCGACGCCGAACCAAGGCTGCGGGCGCCTCAATATCTACCGCGCCATGGCGACGGCGCTGGGCGATTCGAGCCCGCCGACCTAGCATCCGCCGCGGATAGAGAGGGAAGAGGGCGGCGTGCGCCGGCGCACATCGCCCTCTTTTGTCGCAGGTAAACGACGGCGGGAAGAAGCGACTTAGCGCGCGACATATACTACGACGGCGAGCAGCCTAGATCGTTCGCCGTGCGTCGTTGCGTGAGGACGGTAATGGTTAAGAAGTTGGCCGCCTGGGTGATCCTGATCTCGATGCTCACGGCCTGTGGCGGTGGTGGCGGCGGTTCTACCCCTCCGCCGGGTCGCTCAACTCCATCGCCCTCGTCGTCGCCCTCACCGTCGCCGTCGCCGTCGCCGTCGCCGTCGCCCTCACCATCGCCCTCACCGTCGCCGTCGGGAAGCACGTCGGAAACAATCACGGTCGGAAGCCAGCCGACGACCCTGCAACTGGAATCATCGTCCGGCAGCGCGGCTGGATCGATCACGATCCCCGGCGCGCTCGGAAGCGGGGGTCAGATGACCCTCTCGATCGTATCGACGCTGCCGTCGTCGGTGACACCGCCGGACATCAGCGCGTCCAGTTTCTTACGCTCGGGCGTCCGATCGCTAATGGGCAAACGTGCTCCCAAGAGCAGCAGCGGCTCCGCGACGTATTTTTTGGCCACGGTGAATCCGTCGTTCACGCTCGACGAATCACCGTCGTTTACGTTCGACACGGGTAGTACGTTGCCGACGAACGTCTACTATTACGCGGCGTTCTATAACGGCACGACATGGCAATACGCCTACCTCGCCGGCACCGTCAGCGGCTCGACGGTGACGTTCTCAGCGAACGTCAACCCGATCCCCCTCACGAGCGGACTCACCTATGCGTTCGCGTTCTACACGACATCGGTTCAAAGCCAGACCCCGGCACCGGCCGGCTCGGCGTCGCCGTCACCGTCGCCGGCACCGACGAGCAGCGCGCAGGCAGCGGCCGCGTTCACCTGTCCCTCGAGCGACTCGACCACCGAGCCGACGTCGGTCGCCCGCGTTGTGGGCGGCGAAGCGACGCGGCGTTTCGTCCGCAATCGCAACGTTGCATCGACGGCGAGCACGACGCGCCTCTCGGTCATCTACGATGCGCGCACGTTCCGCGCGCCGGCCGGCACGCGAGCGCTGACGCCGCAAGAATCGGCCCTGCGAGCCGGCCTCGTCACGCAGATGTCGTTCCAAAAAGATAACCGCATCATGCGCGTGCTTTCCATTCCGGCCGGGACGGTCGCCGCGGCCGAAGCAGCACTGCGCAAGCAAGCCGGTGTCATTTCGGTCGGCGTCGGCGGACAAAAGCGGCGCGCGTTTACCGTCAGCACTCCGTACTATACGAACGACCCCTACTTCACCGGTTTCACGTCGGCGCAGAACACCGCGGCGGGCAACCCCGCCCCGTCAACCTTCGAGGTGTTGCCGTACGCCGAGACGGCCACCGTTCCCGGCCAGTGGGACATGCACGCGATCGGCCTCGAGCACGCGTACGGCTATTCGCAAGCGAACAACGGCAGCAACGTGACGAACGCGAACGCGCTCGGATCGACCGCGGTGAACATCGCGATCATCGACACTGGTGAGGATCCGAATCACCCCGAACTCGCGAGCAAGATCGTACGTCAGCGCTGCTTCATTACCGACGATCAAACCAACGTTCAATCGCCCGTTCAATCGACCAGCGACTACTCGTTGGACCCGCTGGGTCACGGCACCGACGTCAGCGGGATCGCCGCAGCGGATTCCGGCAACGGCGTGGGCTTTACGGGAGCGGGCGGGAAAGTGAACATCTTCGCATACCGCGTTTTCCCGACGCCCGACGATAATTGCGCGAGCGACGATTCCAACGACGATCAGTGCGAGGCCGATACGTCGGATATCGCATCCGCGATCACCGACGCGGTGAATGCGGGCGCGAACGTCATCAGCATGAGCCTCGGCGGCGGCGGCGGCACCGGAAATTCCGGTTGCGTCAACGGTGTCGATTCGGACTCGATCGAGGGACCGGCCGTCGAATACGCCATCGCGCATAACGTGATCGTGGTCGCCGCCGCCGGAAACAGCGCGAGCGACGGCGTCGGCGTCGCGGCGCCGGGCTGCGACAGCGGCGTCATCGCCGTCGGCGCAACGTCGCTCGACGACGGAACGGCGAACGGGACGGGGTCCTTCGGCGGCACCTCGTCCGCGCCGGTCGAATACGTCGGGTCGTACTCACAGTACGCCTCGCCCGGCACCTTGCTCAATAGCGCGAGCGCGTGGGGGATCGTGGCACCGGGCGGCGATCCCTCCGGCGATACGGACAACGACGACCTGCACTGGATCGAAAACATCTGGACGACCACGCCCTATGAGAGCTCGGCGAGCGACCAGAACTTCCTCGGCGAATGCGATCCGGATTATCCGAACGGCGCCTTACTGACCGGCACCGTCGATTGCCGGACGCTGATCGCCGGAACGTCGATGGCGACGCCGCACGTCGCGGGCGCCGTCGCGCTGATCCTTTCGCTCGGTGGCAATGCCTACAGCACGCCGGCGGCGATGAAAGGCCTGCTCTGCTCCACCGCCGATCGACTCACGACGAGCGGATCGACGCAGAATCAGGGGTGCGGACGCTTGAACGTGTATCGCGCGATGGCCACGGCGCTCGGGGATACCTCACCACCCTAACCCGCCGAAGCAACGAAAAAAGGGCGGGGAAACGACGTCGGTCGTTCCCCCGCCCCGCAGCTCCGGCGACGAGGTTACCAGTATTTCTGGCAGTTCGTTCCGGTGGTGGTGCACACCGCGACGTAGCCGACGTGCGACCACGAGCTATCGGTGTCGTCTTCGGTCCAGTCCACGCCTTGGCTGCTGGAGCTGTCGTAGTAGTAGCGGCCTTGCACGTAGACATAGTCGTTGACCGCAACCCACGGCCACGTCGAGGGCGGCTGATCGGTTGAGGCTTCCGCCATCGCGTCGAGGTTGGAGACGATCTCGATCTGATAGCCGGACGGCAGTTCGACGTAGAAATAGCCGTGGGTACCGCTGCTGGTGGTTTTCTTGGCAAGCACTTGCGTCACGCTGCCGCAGATGTCGACGAGCTGATCGGCCGTGATCGTGCCGGCGGCGAACTCGCTCTGGTACGTGTTGAACTGGGTGTTGTTGCATGCGAACGGCAGCGCCGACGGCGATGCGGACGGCGCAGGCGTCGGCGTGGCCGACGGTGAGGCGCTGGGCTTCGCGGAGGGCGACGCACTCGGCTTCGCGGTCGGCGTCGCGCTCGGTGCAACGGACGGCGCCGCGGTCGGCGTCGGGCTCGGGCTGGCCGAGCCGGTGCCGGTCAGCGCGACGTCGTCGAGATATTCGTAGACGTCATCCTTCGAATAGCCGTTGCCTTTGATCCCGAAATACAGTTGGACGGTTTGACCCGCGTACGCGCTCAGACTGAACGACTTTTCGACCCAGCCGCCGGTCGATTTTGCTTCCGAATACAATTGCGTGAGCTGCGTTCCGCTGGTGCTCAGCACGTCGGCTTCCTGATCGACGTAGCTGATCGTGTCGGTCGTACCTTCGTAGACCCAGAACGTCAGCGTCCCGCCGGCGGGGACGGTCACGGTTTGGCAGACGCCGGCCGTGCCGTTGATTTCGGGTTTCGCGGTCGAGCCGAGCAGCACGCTGTACGAGCCGCTATGGGCTTGGGCGGTCGTAACGGCCACCGTGCTCGTCGAGCCGCAGGATGTCCACGGGGAAAGGGACCCGGTTTCGAAACCCGGGTTCGAAACGACGTTGGTGCCCGCATCGGCGACGGCGGCCGCGCCGCGGAGCCTCGACTGCGTGACAGGTTGACCCGACGGGGTGGGTCCGGTGTTTCCGCCGCTACACGCGGCCAGGAATACGAGCAGCCCGGCGGCTGCAACAAGGCGTTGGCGCAACATGGTCCTCCGGTGACTGTTAAGATCCTGTAATGGTGGAAAAGCCCAACCGATTGAATCGCGCCAACATTAAGTCCTTGTTATCCAAATGCATAAATCGCTCCTAATTCTTGCGGAGACCGAACGAATCACGGTCCGAGCACGAATTCTTCGGATATTTTACGCTTGAAGTTTTCTTTGCAACCGAATCTATAGATTTGCGCAGGAAACCTTTACCATCGCAAAACATTCGCCGGTACGCTCTCCGCAGGCGGCATACGCTTTGTTGATGGGAGCGATGCTGCGCGCCCATAGCGGGCGCTGGAGGAAAAGGGCACCTTGTTATTCACTCGATCCTCGCGTGTGATCGCGGCAGTAGTTCTGTCGTCGTTCACACTAGCCGCGTGCGGCGGGGGCGGTCACTCGACCATCCCGTCGACGACGAACCCCGGTTCCACGGGGCAGGACACCCTGCGCTCGTCAACGGCGGTCGCGCCGTTCATCTCCGTCCCCTCGACGGTCGGCCGTCTCGCGTTCCAAGATGGGGGCCGCCGTCCGGCGAACGCCCAGACCTCCATCACGGTCACGCTCGCCTATAACAATCAGGCGCAGCTCGACCAATTCGTGGCCGATGTGAACAACCCGAATTCGGCCAATTATCATCACTTCCTGACGCCGGAGCAATTCAACGCGCAGTACGCGCCGACGCCCGCCCAGGAAGGCGCCGTGGTCACCGCCCTGCAGAACGCCGGCTTCAAAGTGACGCAACGCTTCTCGAACCGCACGATCGTCGATGCGGTCGCGCCGAGCTCCACCGTCGAGCACTTCTTCAATACCGAGATGCACACGGTCACCCAGGGCAAGTATGGTTCGCGCTTCGCGAACCTCAAGCCGGCGACCGTGCCGGCGTCGATCGCGCCCTACGTGCGCACCGCTTCGCTGAGCAACGTCGTCGTTGCCGAAACGAAGATCGAACAGGCCCAGGACGCCGCGGAACTCGCGTCGCGTACGAAGGTCACCGCGCAACGCACGGTTCCGAAATCGGCGCTCGGCCGTAAGCCGATGTCGGTTCATACGATGGCGACGAACGTTGTCTCGGATCCCGGTTTCGAATCGGGCGGCTTCACGTATTGGTCGCAATGCGGCAGCGTGAGCGCGAAGATCTCGACCGCGAACCCGCACACCGGCAAATACTCGGAACTCAGCGGCTCGGCGACCACCGAACCGAACGGCGACGCCGGCGTTTGCCAGGCAGTCACCGTCCCGGCGAGCGGCGTGCTTTCGTTCTATGTCTGGCAAGAGACCAACGAAACGAGCACCACCTACTCGTATCAAGAAGCCGACCTGCTCAACTCGAGCGGCGACGTTCTCGAAAACCTCTACACCTCGGTGGGCAACGGGCGCACGTGGATTCAAAAGACGTACAACATCGCGTCGTACGCCGGCCAAACCGTGTACCTGTACTTCGGCGTCCACGGCGATCCGGGCGGCGGGTATTACAACGAGCAGTACGTCGACGACGTCTCGCTGACCGGCGGCACCGCATCGCCGACCCCGGCTCCCTCGCCGTCGCCGACGGCGACGCCGAAGCCGAGCCCGTCGCCGAGCGTGTCACCGACGCCGACGCCGAAGCCCAGCGTGGCTCCGAGCGCGTCGCCGACCCCGACGCCGAAGCCCAGCACGGCTCCGTCGACCTCGCCTTCAACGGCCCCCACGGGTTGTAACGGTGCGGCGGCCGACAACGGTCCGCTGACCAACTCCTCCGGTACGCTTGCGACCGGCGTTGCGAAGGCGTTCGACTTCCCGGTTCAGCACGGTTGCAACGGCGCAGGCTACACCGCGGCGGTCGTCATCGACGACGCGGTGAACACGAGCTACGTCAAGAGTTATCTCTCGGCGGCGGGCGTCACGCAGACCGGCACCATCACCAACGAAGCCGTCGACGGCGGCGGCACGGCTGACGATGCTGAAACCGACCTCGACGTTCAGACCATCTCCGGCCTCGCGCCGGGTGCGAACATCATCGTGTACGATAACGGTTCGCTCTCGGATCAAGCGATCGAAGACGCCTACAACAAGGTGCTCAGCGACGGCATCGCGTCCGTCGTGAACTCCTCGTTCGGCGGCTGCGAATCCAGCGACACCTCCTTTGAATCCGCGACCAACACGATCGCGGAACAAGGCGCTTCGGAAGGCGTCACGTTCGCCGCATCGGCCGGCGACTCGGGCAGCAACGAATGTGGAAGCAACGACAACGCGATCGGGCCGAGTGCTCCGTCGGGTGACCCGTACTTCACCTCGGTCGGCGGCCTGAACTTCACCGAAACCTCCGCGGGCGTTCTCGAAACGGTCACGATGGGCAGTGAAAGCGGCGATTCCGGCGGCGGCGGTGTGTCGACGGTTGTCGCGCTCCCCTCGTGGCAGAGCGGCATCACCGGCGTGATCACCACGGGCCGTAACCAGCCCGACATCTCGCTCCCGTTCGACCCGGTTGCGGTCTACACGGGCGGCGCGTTCGGTGACTACCTCGGGACGTCGTGGTCCTCGCCGCAGTTCGTTGCGCTGATGATCACCGCGGACGAACTACACGGAAGCAAACTGGGCTGGGTCAACCCGACGCTCTACAGTTTGTTCAAGTCGACCGGCTACAGCACGTACTTCACGCCTTGCACCTCGGGCACCAACGGCGCCTACACGTGCAGCGCGACGCAGTACAACGATGCCGCCGGTATCGGCGCACCGAAGGGCTTCGCGCTCGCGCAGGCCCTCTAACCCTCCCGCATGAGAGAGGCCCGGCCGTGCATCGCACGGCCGGGCCTTTTTTCTGTTCGCGGTCGACGAGGCGCGATCAGAAAATGGGCATAACGGCACCGGCGCTTCGCGCGGATGCCGTTAGCGAATGCAGTGCGAGGTCTGGTACCTCATCCGCGCGAGCGCCGCTTCATACCCGGCCGGTTGCCAGTTGCCGTGCGGATCGAGAAACAGCGGCGAGCCCGCGCTTGCGTCCTCAAGATACTGACGGGCGACGGGCAGGTCGACACGCGCCGTCGGAGCATCGCACCACAGTCCCGCGGCATTCACGCCATAGCCGAGCCACACCGCGATTTGAATCCACTCGCTCCCCTGTAAGGGCGAAATGACGCCGGCCTTCCCCGCGTCGGCGAGGCTCTGCTCGAATCGCTTCTCCGCCGCCATCCACTGCATGTACGGCGACTGCGGATCCAAGATCGTGTTGCCCTGCGCAAACGTCACCGGCGCGTGAGCGATGTACGCCGCGGCCTGCTGGTAGAGGGCTTCGGCCTGGGCGGTGAGCCCCGCGAAGCCGGGCGAGGGCGCAGCGCTCGCGGGAAGGGCGGCGCAGCAGAGTGCGAGCCCGAGGACGGCGACGGTTCGGAACTTCATCTTCTCCGATCAGCCAGGCAAGCGAGTGTTTCCTCGTTCTCCTTGGTTAGAATACGGTAAATCGGATCGGCAACGATCGCGCTATAATCGGATGGCGATGATCTTCCTTGATCGACTGGGCGCACGCGCGGGTCGTGATCTCGTGATCTTCGACGGCGCGTGCGGGTTCTGCACGTGGAGCGTCATGCAGCTTCGCCGGCTCGGCGTGCGCGTCGCAGCGATTCCCTTTCAACACCTGCGCGACGTCGATTTTCAGGCGCTCGGAACAACGCGCGCGGCGTGCGCCGGCCGCGTTCATTTCGTGGACGCGGCCGGGACGATCTCGACCGGCGCCGATGCGGTGAACGCACTCGTGCGGGACCACACGTTCCTCGGGCCCGTCGCCGGACTCGTTTTGCGCACGCCGCTGCTGTTGGAGTTCGAGCGGCGCACGTACGCGTGGGTTGCCGAACATCGTATCGCGATTTCGCGGCTGCTCGGAACGCGCCGCTTCGCGATCGTTCCCGAGGACGACGGCGCCGCAACGTAGCAGCGAACCGTCGCCGCGCCTAGACGCGGTCGGCGTCGTAGATGATGCGGATGGTTGCGATGCGGTTGCCGCGCGCGAAAAGCCCGATCGAGAGATCGTTGTAGACGATCCCGGTATCGCGCGCGTACGTGTAGACGGCCCACGGCCGTTCGCCCGCAAACGTGAGCCGGCAGCCGCGCTCGCGGAAGGTGGCATATGCGGTTCGGGCCGGCAGGGCGTCGGCTGCCGTCCCCAGGCCGACGCGCGAGCACCGCAAGCTCAGCGCATCCTCGAAGAACCGTTTGATCCGGTTGTGATTGAGATCGGTCGTGTAGTCGCCGGTCCAATCGCGGCGGCATTCGTGATAGTGGCCGAAGCAATAGCCGTTCAGATCGACCGCGAACATCGCCTTGATGGCCGGATGCAGCGGCACGGTGCGATCGATGATCGCATTGAACCCTTCTTCGACGGCGCGATCGTAACGCGTTGCGAACTTCGGCGGATCGAAACCGCTCGCCGGGACGCGCGACACATCGAAGAGCCGCGCGAGGGAACGGATACGGTCGCCTGCGAGCAACTCGTACGTCGTATCGAAATAGTCCTCGAGCCGAACCGCGCCCCGCGCAAGCGCGTCCTCGAACACGCCATCCATCGCAAGCGCGGCATCGAGCCCGACGGTTCGAATCTCTTCGGCCGTCGTTCCCAGCGGCCGCTGCGCTGCGAGCGCATGCGCGCGCATGCCGAGCATCGCGAGCTCGATGCGCCGGACGTCGGTTGCGATCTGCGCGTCGGTCGTCGCTCGCGCGAGTGCAGCCTCGGCGGTCTTCCGTACGCCTGCGAGCGCCGCTTGCTGCTCGTCGACCACGCGCGCGACCTGTGCCGTGCGTTCCAACGTTTGGTCGAGTTCGGCGCGCATCTCGGCGACGACCCCGCGCATCCGCGCGGCCGACTCGTAGACCGCGGCCGTCTGCGCGACGGCATCGACCGTCGCGTAGCCCATTTCAAGGCCGGCACGTTTGACCCGCGCGAGAACGTCGCCGATCGATCCAGTCGCCGCGAGCGTTGTGTCGGCGAGGTTTTTGATCTCGTCGGCGATCACGCCGAACCCGCTGCCCGCCTCGCCCGCATGGGCCGCTTCGATCGCCGCATTGATCGCGAGCAGCGTCGTATCGCCGGATATCGTATCGATGATATCCAGGATCTCGGCAGCGCGTGCTCCGGCCTCCGACGTCGCGCGCGCGTACTGTTCGGTTCCGCTCACTTGATCGCGCACGCGGGTCACACCGTCAAGCGTCCGGCCGATCTCGTCGATCGCGACGACGAATCCGGAGCGTAAGGATTCGAGTGCGTCCCGCATCGTAGACGCCGCATCCGCCGCACCAGCCGCACCCGCCGACGTTTGCTCGATCGCGTGGCCGGTCTGGCGGAGATGCTCGCGCAGCGACTCGACGCCGCCCGCGATCGCCTTCCACTCATAACTATTGCGCGCGATCGCGACGGACAGGCGCGTGATGATCTCCAAGAGGTTACGCTGGTCGGCGTCGACTTGCGTGCGCAGTCGCGCCGCCGCGGGACGAAGCGCCTCCGGCAAATCGTCGACGTCGATCCCGGCCGATCCGTCGTCGGATGCTGCGAGCGTGTAGGTGCCGATCGTTTCGCGCAATCGCGCGAGTGCGGCCGCGAGGTCGAGAGCGCTCGCGCGACGGGTCGCATCGGCGATCGCCGTCGTATTCGCGGCGACGCGCTCGACCGCGACGGCGATTTGCGAGAGCGTCGCGCTCTGTTCCCCGGCAATCGCCGCAACGTCGGCGATTGCGCGTTCAAGTTCGCCGAAATGGATGCGGTTATTCTGCGCGCGGTCGGCACCCACGACGACTTCGGCGAGCAACGTGCGCAGCGTTTCCGTCGATTCGTCCAACGCGCGCGTCACGTGCGCGCTCGCCTCGTGGAGCGACCGTTCGGTTCCGCCGACGTTCTGCGCCGACGCCGCCGTGGAGCTCGAGAGCTTCTTGACCTCCTCGGCAACGATCACGAAACCATGCCCGGCTTCACCGAGATGCGCGGCCTCGATCGCGGCGTTTATCGCGAGCAGACGCGCTTGCCGCGAGATGCGCTGCAGCTGGGCCAGAAACGATGCGATCCCGGCGGCGCCCGCATCCATCGTTCCGGCAAATGCCGACGTCGATTCGATGGTCGGAACGAGCGCCGTCATTTCGGCCTCGAGTCCCGCGATCGCCGCGTCGTAGGCATCGGTCGACGCGGCCATCGATGCGAGGCCTTGCCGTAGCGCCTCGCCGGCGTCGGCAACGTGCGCCGCCCCACTGTTGATTTGCGCCATGGCGGCTGCGGTCGCTTCGACATCGGCGTGTAACGTCTCGGCGAACGCGGTGATCGAGACCAGCTGCCGGGCGTTGAGTTCGACGGCACCGACCGCATCTTCGACGATCGCGCGAAAGGCGCGCATCTCGCGTGCGAGCGCGAGGACGAAGCTTCGCGCACCCGCGGCGTCCGTCGAGCCGTCCGCGGGAGCATCGCGCGCGGAGAGATCCCGCCGGCTCGTAGCGAGCGTCAGCCAATCGCTTAATGCGACGTGGACTGACGAATCTGCGAAGCTCCGCACCACCCATCAAATATCGGCGCATTTGCGAGCGAAACATATCACGCTCGCGGTGTCACGACGATAAAATGTCTTCACGTCATGGCTACGAGCGGCCCGCCGCATCCAAGCGGGATGCGCGCCGAACCAGCGATTCATTGGCTAGCGCAGCGCAAACGATGACGAGAGTTGCCGCATGAAATGCGAACGCAAGCCATAAGCTCGCATGCAATCCCTGACGTTTGACGAGCCATCCGCTGAGTAGCGGTGCCAACGTCGTCCCGATCCCGGAGCAAAGAAGGAGCGCGGTCACTAGCGGCGGCGGCGAGCCCGAGAGTTGTTCCGAGCCGATCGAGATCATGAGTTTGTACATACACGTCGTCGTAAAACCAAAGGCGAATGTAAGCACGAAGAACACGCCAACGCTGGAGATCGATGCCAGTGCGAAGGTGAGCACTGCGCCCATGACGAGCGCAAAGAGCAACACGGCGCGCGGCTGAAGGCGGCTGACGACGAACGCCGCCGTGACGAGCCCGAGGCTCGACGGCCCGAAAAACGCGCTCACGATGCTGCCCGACTGGAGCGAGGAGGCATGGAAGACGTCGTGCAAAACGGCGGGCGCCCAGATCGTGAACGTCGTCTGCCCGATGATGTAGCAGACCACGCCGGCAGCGAACAGAGCGATCGTCACGAACACGCGCGGCGATTGCACGGGCTCTGCCGCGAGCGCATCCCGGCGTGCGCGCCCCGTTGCCGGCAGCGTGATGGTCAGCCCCGCGACCAGCGTCACAAGCGCGATGCCTGCGACGAGCACGTAACCGGTCGGCCAGATCCAATGCGCGGAAACCGCTGCGGCCGCGACCGCCGGAATCACGAATCCGGTTGCGCTGAACGCACAATCGGTACTCAAGAAGGCGACGGCACGCGCGCGATCGACGTAGAGCTTGGCCAAGATCACGGCACCCGCCGAGAGACCCGTCCCGACCCCGAGCCCGATCAGAAACATTGCGCCGGACGCGAGCGCGAGGTGCGACGACCCGACGATCATCGCGACGCCCACGATTAGGCACGCGTACGCGCCGATGAGAATCCGCCGAATCGACACGAGTGCGACGATGACGGTACTCACGAGCATTCCGGCGAGATTACCGGCGCTTGCGGACGAGAACAAGACGGCAGTATCCGCGAGCGATGTATGGAATCGTACGGCCGCCGGCTCCAGCACCACGCCGCTTTGCGTGAAGATGCCGGAGGCGACGACATACGTCGCAATAGCCACGACGGTCGCCGGGAGCTTCCCGATTTTCACCGTACCAAGCGTTGCGAACCGATTCGCACGCTACCTTGTAACGAATGGAGCAGGCTGATGAGACGAGCTGCAACGACGTTGATTCTCGGCGCCATGCCCTCCGAGGTTCGCGCGATCCACGGCGCGCTGCGCGGCCGGCGCTCCGCAACCTTCGCCGGATTTCCGTACGACAGCGGCACGATCGGCGGACGCCGTGCGATCGTTGCCGTCACCGGCGTCGGCGTCACCAACGGCGCGATGGTCGCGGCGCTCTTCATCAACGAGTTTCGCCCAACCGAGCTCGTGGTCTCCGGGACCGGCTCGCGATTCAATCCCCGCGTTCGAACCGGCGATACCGTGATCTCTTTGAAAACGATCCACCATGCGGCGGGAAGTCTCACCGCGCACGGAATGGTCTACCGCAAGGTGCGTGGCCCGCTACCGGGCCAGATGACGTCGTGGTTCTTCCGGCCCGACCCCGCGCTTCTGAAGCGAGCGCGCGCGGCAGTGAAAACCTACGAACCCAATTCGATCGTCGTTGACGGGGAACGCTATACTCCGCGGGTGTTCACGGGCATCGTAACGGCCAGCGACCTCTTCGGCGTCTCCGATGAAAAGATCGCCGACATGCAGGCGAAGCTTGCCCCCGACATCATGGAGATGGAAAGCGCCGCGATCGCACAAGTCTGCGCGCAGTTCGGTACGCCGCACATCGTGTTCCGGGCGGGCAGCAATCGGACGCAATCCGATCCCGGCAAGGACTACCGCCGGCTGGGACAGATCGCGGCCGCAGCCGCCGCGCGATGGACCGTGCATTTTGTCGCATCGCTGCAGGGATAGAGCGCGCTTCGCCGCCACGTCACGGCATTTGGAGCGCTACCGCCGAAGCTGCTAGGGTTCGACTGCTCGCTTTCCTCGATCATTTTGCAGACTGCCATTGAACCAACGCACCTGCCCAGAGGGCAACGCGCATAGCGCGTGTTACTTTAGATGCACATGAAACGCCGCTCCGCCGTCTTTGTAAGCGTCGTGCTTACTAGTTCACTGAGCGCGTGCGGCGGCGGCAGTCAGCGTGCGGTTCCTAGCGCCGCGCCGTCGCCCATTTTGTCGCAGGGCAGCGCAACACTTTTTATCCCGGCACAGACAACGCAAGCAAGCCAACGCAAGCCGGCGTTCGTTTCGCCGTCCGCTTCCTCGGCCGGCGTTGCGGTCAACGGCGGGACGTCGACGTTTGCTGATATCTCGTCGACCTCGAGTTTGTGCACCAGCGCCGCCGGGGGGCGTTCGTGCACGATACCGCTGTCGGCGCAGGTCGGCAGCGACACGTTTGCCATCACCCTCTATGAGGGCGCGAATGGCACCGGCAGCATCCTCGGCACCGGCAACGCAACGGCCACGGTCGTCAGCAATCAAGCCTTCACGATTTCCGTAACGGTCGGCGGCGTCCCCGCGCGCATTGCCGTGAGCGAAACCGCGACACTTACGCAAGGCACGCCCGCCACGGTGCCGCTCACGATCTCGGTTCAAGACGCCGGTGGGAACACCATTATCGGTTCCGGTACCTACACCGCGCCGATTACGCTCACCGACAGCGACACGTCGGGATCAACGACGCTCTCGACCACGACGGTCAGCTCACCGTCGACGACCGTGACGCTGGCGTACAACGGGGGCGCCGTTCCCGGCAACAGCCTAACGATATCGGCGAGCGCCGCAAACGTGTCTCCGACGAACGTGAGCGCCGCGACGCTCGCCGTGGCGACGTCGAGCACGGCTTGCGCCCTTCATACCGAGACGTCGCCGCATCTCTATGTGGCGAACGACGGCGGCGGGAACACGCTGCAATTCGCCTCACCCTTCGTTGCCACATCGCCCGGCACGGCGCTCAATACGGAAGGCAATCCGGTCGCCGTCAAGGTGGCCTACAACGGGACGCTGTTCGTCGCGCCGTTCGGTTCGTCGAGCGCCTCCAGCTCCGCCGGCGACATCCTCGAATTCCAACCGCCGTACAGCACGCCCACGGCCACGATCGGGGCCGGCGCGTTCGCCGGCCCGCGCGGCATCGCGATCGACGGCAACGTCGACATCTTCGTTACCGATAGTGGAAACAATCGCGTCCTCGAATTCACACCGCCGTACACCGCCGCGCCGGCCGTGCTCGCAAGCGGCATCTCGTCGCCCTATGCGATCGCGCTGAGCCCAAATTGCAACATGTTCGTAACCACGAACGGAACGGTCGTCGAGTACGCGCCGCCGTACACGGGCACGCCGATCGCGACGATCACGGCGGACCTCATCAACCCGCTCGGTCTCGCCTTCGATATGAACGGCAACCTCTTCGTCTCGGACGCGAGCACGAACGTCGTCAACGAGTACGCGGCGCCGTATACGGGGGCACCCATCGCGCAAGTCTCGCTCCCGAGCGGCGCCACCCCGTTCGGCATCGCGCTCGATTCATCGGGCAATCTGTACGTAAGCGAATACGGCCGCAGCGCGATCGCCGAATACGCCGCGCCCTACACCGGCGCGCCCGTCGTCACGATCACCGGCAGCGGACTCTCGCTGCCCGCCGATATCGGTGTCGGGCCGTGATCTATTGTCCTTCCGAACGCAGTCTGATAAGCGTCTGCAAGAAGTACTCCAATCGAGTCGCGTTACGTAGATCGCCGACGACGCGTTGACCGAACTCCGCTGAAATAAGGGTCGGCGTCACCAGGATGCTTTCGCGCAGTAAGCGCTGCGGATCGTCGGAGACGTCGACGATTTCAAGGTCGAACGCCGAGGGTTCGTAGCGAGCCAAAGCCCGCTGAAGGCGCTCGATCGCTAGCGTACTTGCTGCAGAGTTCGGCGCCACGAAGAGGGTGATGCGGATTTGCCAAGTGTTGCCCACAACTTCACCGTCGTCTATGATCTCACCGTCCGCCGTCACGGCGGACCGTATGCGGTTACACGATATCGCCCGAGACGATCGTCTCTTGGGAGTCCAGCCGCCGCACGAGTTCGTCGAACGCGATCGGCTTGGAGAGCAAATGGCCTTGACCGTATCGACACCCGTGGGTTACGAGCCATTTGAGTTGCGACTCGTTTTCAATGCCTTCGGCCAACGCGCTGACCTTGAAGCGGTCGCAAATACTTAGCAGTGCCTCGGCGAGCGCGACGTCTCGCTCGTCGTCCGGCAGCCCCGTCACGAACGCCCGATCGATCTTGATGAGGTCGACCGGGAGCCGTTTGAGGTACGAAAGAGACGAATAGCCGGTACCGAAGTCGTCGATCGCGATCCGCACGCCGAGACTTCGGATGATGCCGATCGTATTGAGTGAGCGTTCCACGTTTTGCATGGCGGTCGTTTCCGTGATCTCGATCCCCAGGGTATCGGCGAGCCGGGGAATCCGCGCGACGGAATCGGTGAGCAATCGGGAAAACGTGAAGTCGGCGAGGTCCGGCGCAGCCAGGTTGAAGTAGCAGCGGAACTGGCTCGGCAACTCGGTCGAGCAGATATCCCGCGTGACTCGGTTGAGCACCCACTGCGAGAGCGAACCGATCGCACCGGTCTGTTCGGCCATCGGGATGAACTCGCCCGGCAGCAATTCGCCGAGCTCGGGGTGATCCCAGCGAATCAGCGCTTCGGCACCGATAATCCGGCGATTCTCGAGGTCGAACGTCGGCTGATAGACGAGCCGGAACTCCTCGTTGGCAACGCCGCGCATCAGGTCCGCGATCGCAATCCCGCGCCGTTCGATGATCTGTTCCATCGTGGTATCGAAAACGACGGCGCACGCACCGCCGCGCTCTTTTGCAATCTCGACGGCAACATCGGCGCTCCGCATGAGATCCTCGGTCGACGCGCCATGGGCCGGAAAGAGCGCATACCCGGCCGAGGCCTTCACGGCAAGCATCCGCGATCCGTCGCGGTCGCCGCAATGAAACGGCTCATCAAACCGCGCCAAATAGCGTTCCACACTCGCCGAGAATTGCACCTCGCCGTTCGGTACGCCGCGCACAAGGATGCCGAATTCATCGCCATTGAGCCGTGCGACGAGATTTCCCGTGTCTATCCTTGTCAGCTCGGCCGCAATCTCGACGAGCACCTCGTCGGCGAGCATACGCCCGTGTCTTTCGTTCAACGTCCGAAAGCGGTCGAGATTGAAAATGCAGACCGCGAAGGGGCTGCCTTTAGAAATCTCCGCCCGGATCGCCTTGGCGAATTGGGCCCGATTCCCGAGTCCGGTGAGCGCATCGTGCTCCATCTGATGGCGCAGGCGTTCGAGGAAGTCGAAATGCCGAAAGGTATTCGAAATTTGCGCGGCCACGATATCGATGAAATTGAGGTCGTCTTCGGTAAACGGCGCGTCGTTCATCGTCTCAGGGCTCGAGTAAACAATGAAGTAGCGCCGGCTCCCGATCTGCACGACCGTCGCAATCAAGCTCTTCGCCCCGAACTCGCGTGCGACCGGCAACCCGGCGATCTCGCTGTGCTCGATGTCGTTCCAAGCCCGAGCCTTGCCATCCGTGTTGACGAGGCTCTGCACCGACCGGGGAAACGGAATCTTTGCACCCGGGATCATCGAAACGTCACCCGGAATTGCAAGCGCCGCTCGGGTCGAAAAGACGGCGTCGACGATGATGTTTTCTCCGTCGATATGGCTGAGGCTGGCGCGAATGGGCTTACGTGGTCTGATTGCGGGGCATGACAGCTCGAGCATACGAGTAACACGTTTGAGTTGATCGTTCTCCCGAACCGCAGCCATCGCCCAAATCGCTCGAATTCGCTCGGCTCGGACACGCGACTCCTCTGCCAGTAGCGCCAGCACGCGCAGGTTGCCGTCGTCCAGCATCCATTTGATGATCCCGATAGCGACAAATGCAACTCCGCAAATCTGAAGGATGCGCGAGCACTCGAAACTCGGTGAGGGAAAACTTCCCCCGAGTAATGCGATGAACAGTCCGAGTCCAAAGGAAACCTGCATCCAGAGGATCGCCCGGTCGAGACCGGTCTGACGCGGAAGACGCGCCGTACCGATGGCGGTTACCGCAAAGCCGAAAAGAAGCGGTAGGCCGCTTCCTCCGTTGCGAATCCCGTACAGCATCGTACCGCGTGAGAGATGCGGCAGCATCGCCGGTGCGACGGCAATCGACCATTCAAGTCCGCAAACGAGAACGATCGTGAGGAAGCCGGCAAGCACGGCCGCACCGCGCTTCACACGCGGCGAAGAGCCATAGCGCTGGAACAAATAGGCGGTGACTCCGAGAATCGAAACCGCGTACCAAACGAAGTCCGAGCACAAGGTGATATTCAGCCGGTCGGAGAGGAGCGCAGAACGCATGGGCCCGAGCGTGACCCCGACGAAGGTCAGCGTGTTTATTGCCGCGCCGGCGGTCAGGCCGATGGCAAGTGCCGACGCGGCCTGGGCTTCGTCACTCCATGCGAACGACCGCAGGAGGGCGAACGCTGCCGCGACGGACACCGCTGCGCCCGTAAGCGCCGTGATCGGCATGGCCGGCTCGAGAATCGTGATCGGCACGATCGAGAACAGAATGCCGAGCATCGTGATGAAGCCGACGACGCCGAGCGCAAGCCAATCGCCCATTACGAGCGCACCGCGGCCGGTAACCGGCACGGTGAGGTAAACCGATCGCATGGGAACAACGCTGCTGAAACCAGCGCCACGCGTCGGCCTATTCGGCAACCGCAATGCGCTCACGGCGTCTCTTCCCTCCTGCGCCCGCCAGTAACCCCTTACTCGGCTTTGGAACCCGGTCCCATGCAGGCTACGTATGCTCGCGGACAATGCCCGCAGGTTGCAACGCGCATCATTCCTCTACATTATGACGATCTTAAGTCTCCGAAATGTTTGCGGAAAGTGATCTTCATCACAGCAGGTAAGCGAGCCCTCGTAACATTCTGTCAGCCTCATGACACGAGGTCGGATTCGATGACCCGATTTCGACCGGCGGCCTTTCCGGCGTAGAGCCGGCGATCCGCTATTCGAAGCAGTTCGACCCCGCGTGAGGCATCCTCCGGGAAGGCGGCGACGCCGATCGTGACCGTGACGGGGGCGGCTTCGGCGCCGCGCCAACTCGTCGCGCAGGCTTCCGGAACCTGGCAGCCGATCCGCTCGGAAAGCGCGACGGCCTGTGCGATGTCCGTATGCGGGAGCAGGACGGCGAACTCTTCACCACCGTAGCGGCAAACATCATCGGAGGCACGCACGCTCGCGACGATCGCCTGAGCGATCCGTTGCAGCACCGTATCGCCCTCGGCATGACCATACGCGTCGTTGATCCGCTTGAAGTTATCGACGTCGACCATCAACAGGCAAAATGCGCTGCCCGAACGTTCGGATCGATCGATCGCTTTTTCGAGCGCTTCGTCGAAATACCGTCGATTGTACACGCCCGTCAGCGCATCGCGGATCGTCACGCGTCGCAATTCCTCGTAGCGCTGGCGATACGTCAACAAGCGAAACATCTCGCCCAGCGATCGTCCGTCTCCGCTGACCACCGTGGACCCGGCGCGAAACCAGCGCACGTAAATGATGAAGACCGACGCGAAGACGAATGCCGCGACGGTCTTCCCGACGAGTTGCGAAATCAGCGTCTCTGCGTAGGCCGGATCTTCGATTTGGGTCGCGGTAACGAAACAGACCGAGTCGAACGCAAGCGCGATCATCAGCGACAGCAGAACGCGCAGGAAGAGTGAGGGTATCTTGCGGCGGAGGAATTCGTACGTCAGCACGACGAGCAACGTATCGAGGAACAGCACGAGCGCGCTCGTGATGACGACGCGCGGCTCGGCAATGAACAGCGCCGGGACGAGGTGGTCGGGATTGACGATCGTCTGCGACTGCAATTCGAGCGCGATGACTAGGCCCAGCGGCAAGAGCGCGATGTTCGCGCCGGAAACCCCATAAATCAACTTCCGCGCTTCGACCGCATCAGACGTCAGGTACACGACGAGCACAAAGAACAAGACGGCCGGCAGCAAGACGACGCACCCCGGGCTAACGATCAGCCAGGGCGTAAGACGGATATTGAAATCCTCGGCGAGCAACGACGCGTACAAAAAGATGATGCCGAAGATGATGTAGACGGGAGAGGGTCCGAACAAATCGCGCAGACGATAGGCCAGAAGCAGCAACGCGCCGACGAAGATAGCCTCGCCGACCATGAGGAAGATCTGCTGCACCGCCGCGACTGACAGGACTTCTCCTCCTACGCGCTATGTATTTGAAGCACTTGTGTAAACGAGCGTGCTCGCCTTCGGCGATTCGTCCTCGACGATCGCGAAAGGTTGTAGCGCTTGGAGCCAGGGAACGAAGCCGTATCGTCCGACGAGCGCGTTGTGCGCAGCAATCATGTCGAGAAAGTGAGACCGAATCGTGTACATCCGGATGTTCGCCGTTTTGTCGGTAGCCGGCACGTTGGGCATGTCGGCGTCGCCCGTCCCGGCTCCGCGCAACGTACCGGCACAGAACATCCCGGCTCCACGCTTCGCGAGTGATGTGATTCGGCAGCAAATCGAAGCAAACGACGCGTCCAAACCCGGCAAATCCCAGCCGCCGTTTAGCCTTGCGCGTTTGAAGAAAACCGTCGTTGTCGTGGACGCCGACGAGAGCAAGGCCGTCGACACGCTGCTCAAACGCTTTCCTGCGGTGATCGAACCGCGAAGGATAGCGGGAGTCTCGACGTATCTCGTCACGCCGTCGACACTCGATCCGGCTCTGCAACGCCGGCTGCTCGTCCACGTTCACGGCGGCGCGTATGCGTTTTTCGGCGGTCGCGCCGCGCTTACCGAGGCGATCCTTGCGGCACACTACACGCATACCACCGTCCTCTCGATCGACTATCGCCGGACGCCGGACCACCCCTATCCCGCAGCACTCGACGATACGCTCGCCGTGTGGCGCGCGTTGCTGCGCGATCACGATCCGCACGCGATGGCCATTTTCGGTACGTCCGCAGGCGGCGGCTTAGCGATCGCCGCGATTCAGCACATGCGGGCAAACGGACTTCCGACACCCGCCGCACTCTTTGCCGGAACACCGTGGGACGATCTGATTCGCGATGACGATTCGCAATTTACGAATGCTTTTCTCGACGACTTCTTGGGGGACGGCACCAGCCTCGCGCCGCTCGCGAGGCTCTACGCCGGAACGCGCCCGCTCAGCGATCCCGGCATCTCGCCGATCAACGGCGATTTCCATAACTTTCCACCGACGATCCTCATCACCGGAACGCGCGACCTTCTATTGAGCATGACGGTTCGCACCCATCGCAAGCTCCGCGACGCCGGTGCCGTTGCCGACCTCGACGTCTTCGAAGGTCTTTCGCACGCGGACTTTCTGAATAGCGACGCACCCGAAAGTGCGACGGCATTCCGGGACGTCGCCACGTTTTTCAACCGCTACGTCTCACGCTGAGCGGGGCCTCCCCCGCCGTGCCGGGCCGCTGAGGACCAGCGATTGGCGGGGCGGTGCGGAGATTGTATCCAACGGTCCGCCCATGGACACTTCGGAATTCGTGCTGGAGGCGGCTCGGCGGACACCGGTGCACGCGAACGTCGACGTCGTCGTCCTCGGCGGCGGCCCGGCCGGCATCGCTGCGGCGGTCGCAGCGGGCCGCGCCGGCGCGAGCACGATGCTGATCGAGCGTTACGGCTTTCTTGGCGGCGCCGGGACGGCATCGATGGTGTCGAATTTCTGCGGGCTCTTCGCGCACGATCTGGACGGCAGCATCAGCCAAGTCACGCACGGCATCGCCGACGAGATCCTCGAGCGGCTCGACGCCCGCGAGGCCTTGGCAAAGCCGGTGTCGAGCCGGCGCTTCCCGGTCACCACGCAAGCCTACGACATCGCCGCCTTCAAGCTCGTGCTCGACGAGATGCTGGCGACATCGGGCGTTCGCGTCATGTTCCACACGTTGGCCGTCGGCGCCGAAGTCGCTGATCGGCGCGTGCGCGGCCTCATCGTCGAATCGAAATCGGGACGCGCAATCATCCGGGCGTCGGCATTCATCGATGCGTCGGGGGATGCCGACCTCGCGATGTGGTGCGGCGTGCCGTTCGCCGTCGGCGACGACGCGGGTCAGATGCAATTCCCGACAACGATGTTCCGGGTCGGTCAGGTCGATCACGAACGCGCCCAGCGCGACGGCCTTCCGCACCTCGACGAGCTGATGGCCGCGGCCGAGGCCGCCGGGCACTATCGCTTCGCACGGAATTCGGCGATCGTGCGGCCCCAGCCGCATCCGACCGAGTATCGCGTCAACGCGACGCAAATCCATCGCGACGGCGTTGCCGTCAGCGGCATCGACGTCGACGATCTCTCGTACGGCGAAATCGAGGGTCGCCGCCAGGCCAGCGAATTCGCTGCGTTCCTGCGCGCGCGCGTTCCGGGTTTCGAATCATCCTATATCGTCGAGATCGCACCGCAACTCGGCATCCGCGAGACGCGGCGCATCCAGGGCGCCTACGTGCTCTCCGCTGCTGACGTGGTCGATGCAGCCGCGTTCTCCGACACCATCGGCGTGAACCCGTGGCCGATCGAAGAGCACATCGCCGGCGTCATCAAGTTCGCCTACATCGGAGGTCGCGGCTTCCACGAGATCCCGTATCGATCGCTCGTGCCGAATGAGGTCGACAACTTGCTCGTCGCCGGCCGCTGCGCGTCGACGGATCACCGCGCGCAGGGCGCAACGCGCGTGAGCGGGGCTTGCTTCGTGATGGGTCAGGCCGCCGGAACGGCGTCGGCGATGGCGCTCACGACCGGCGACGTACTCGCCAACCTTCCGATCGCGAAGCTACAGCAGCGCTTACGCGATGACGGTGCGTTCCTCGGTGGGCCGGCGATCGTAGCGTGAGTCGGTGCCGGCTTCTGAAACCGCTGACCTGCTGACTACGAAACCCTGGGGTTTTCCGGGTGATTGCGTCGACTTCGATATCTTCGGTCCACGGATTGAAAATGGATGCCCCGGTCCGTGAGAAATCGGTTTCGTTGTTCGTCACCAGCGTCAAGCCATGATGAATCGCGGTGGCCGGCGTCTCGCTGCCGGCCGACATCAGCGTCGGGCCGTGATCTCGAGGAGCGGCGGTCACGATACGAGGTCGGATTCGATGACCCGGTTTCGGCCGGCGGCCTTCCCGGCATAGAGGCGACGATCCGCGATACGCAGCAACTCGACCCCGCTTGCGGCATCCTCCGGAAAGGCGGCGACGCCGATCGTGACCGTGACCGAGGTGGTCCCGGCGCCACGCCAGCTTGTCGCGCAGGCCTCCGGAACCTGACTGCCGATCCGTTCGGACAGCGCGACGGCCTGGGCGATGTCCGTATGCGGGAGCAGAACGGCGAACTCTTCACCAACGTAGCGGCACACGTCGTCGGAGACGCGCACGCTCGCGACGATCGCCCCAGCGATCCGTTGCAGAACCGTATCGCCCTCGGCATGCCCATACGCGTCGTTGATCCGCTTGAAATTGTCGACGTCGACCATCAAGAGGCAAAACGAGCTCCCCGAACGTTCGGATCGATCGATCGCTTTCTCAAGCGCTTCGTCGAGATACCGTCGATTGTAGAAGCCCGTGAGCGCATCACGAACCGTCACGCGTCGCAATTCTTCATAGCGCTGGCGATACGTCAGCAGACGAAACATCTCGCCCAAGGATCGCCCGTCTCCGCTGACGACGGTCGACCCGGCGCGAAACCAGCGCACATAGGCGATGAAGACGGAGGCAAAGACGAACGCGTCGACCGTCTTCCCGACGAGTTGCGAGATCAAGATTTCCGCGTAGGCCGGATCTTCGAATTGGGTCGCGGTGACGAAACAAACCGAGTCGAAGGCGAGCGCGATCGTCAGCGAGAGCAGAACGCGTACGAAGAGCGAGGCCACATAACGGCGGATGAATTCGTACGTCAACACGACGAGTACGTATCGAAAAACAGGACGAGCGCGCTCGCGATGACGACGCGTGGCTGAGCGGTGAACAGCTCTGGGACGAGATGATCGGGGTTGACGATCGTCCGGGACTGCAGTTCGAGCGCGATGACGAGGCCCAGCGGCAGCAGCGCGATGTTCGCGCCGGAGACCCCATAAATCAACTTTCGCGCTTCGACCGCATCGGACGTCAGGTAAACGACGAGCACGAAGAACAGGACAGCCGGCAGCAAGACGACACACCCCAGGCTGACGATCAGCCACGAGGTAAGACGGATGTTAAAGTCCTCGGCGAGCAGCGACGCGTACAGAAAGACGATGCCGAAGATGATGTAGACCGGAGAGGGTCCGAACAGATCGCGCAAGCGGTATGCCACGAGCAGCAACGTGCCGACGAAGATCCCCTCGCCGACCATGAGTAGCACTTGCCTAGAAAAGAAATTGTGGAACCGAGCGTGCTCGCCTTCTGCATTTGGTCCTCGACGATCGCCAAAGGTTGTCGCGCTTGGAGCCAGGGAACGAAGCCGTGGCGTCCGACGAGCCGTTATTAAATGAAGCACTCACGTAACGATGCATACATGCCGCCAGCACTAATCGCCCTCGCACTCGCTTCGTTTTGTATCGGGACGACCGAGTTTGTCATCATGGGCTTGTTGCCGAACGTCGCCCTCGATCTCGGTGTCACCATCCCGCAAGCCGGCCTGTTGATAACCGGATACGCACTCGGTGTCGTCATCGGTGCTCCGATCGTCGCCGCCGCCTCAATTCGCGTGCCGCGAAAGACCGCGCTGTTGGGAATGGTGGGCGTTTTCGTCGTCGGCAATCTGCTCTGCGGGCTTGCCCCGAATTACGCCGTGCTCATGATCGCGCGCATCGTCACCGCCTTTTGTCACGGCGCATTTTTTGGGATCGGCTCGGTCGTAGCCGCGGATATCGTTGCCCCGACACGCCGGGCATCAGCGATCGCGCTCATGTTCGGGGGCCTCACGCTTGCGAACGTGCTGGGCGTCCCGTTCGGAACCGCGCTCGGCAATGCCCTCGGATGGCGCTCGACCTTTCTTGCGATCGTCGGCATCGGCATCATCGCGGCAGTCGCCATCGCCGCGTGGCTTCCGTCGAACCTGCCGATGAACCCCTCGAATCTCAAGAGCGAGATACGCGTGCTCGGCAATCGGCACGTCCTGCTCTCGATGCTCACGAGCGTGCTGGCATCGGCGAGCCTCTTCGCCGTGTTCACCTACATCGCGCCGTTGCTCGAGACCGCGACGGCGCTGAAGCCGAGCGCCGTTACCGTTGCATTACTCGTCTTCGGCGTCGGCCTAACGGCCGGAAACATGGCCGGAGGTCGCCTCGCGGATTGGCGGTTGATGCCGTCTCTGCTTGCCGTCTTAGGTGCACTCTTCTTCGTCAACGTCGCGTTCGCGTTCGCAAGTCACGCTGCCGTTTGGGCATTCGTAACGCTTTTCGTGTGGGGCTGCGTCACATTTGCGGTTGTTCCGCTCATCCAGATGCGTGTCGTCAACGAGGCCGCCTCGGCACCGAACCTTGCCGCAACGCTCAATCAAAGCGCCTTCAACCTCGGCAACGCGTCGGGCGCGTGGATCGGCGGCGCGGCGATTGCCGCCGGCGTTGCCTACGATACGCTCCCGTGGCTCGGCGCGGCCGGCGTCCTCCTCGCATTCCTAAGCGCGGTCGTTTCGGCGTGCCTCTCACGCGACCGGACGGAGACCACGTGCTAAACATGCGGCGAAAGGCGGGGCCGATCGATCCGCGCAGAGTGACCCTGCTCGGAATTTCCATCGCTGCCATAAACGCTGGCGGCGAGCAACTAGTAGCTCAGGCTGCGATGGTCAAATACGGATTGCGCACCTTGGCTTCGGGCGGCCTTATGCTGCGGTCTTGCTACTCCCCGGCAAACTCCCCGGCAAAGTGCTGTAAGGGCTCGGATAGGCCGGAACCAGTCCGATCATCCAAAGAATCGAGCTGGCCGCCGTTCGAATCATGCGCCGTCATCGGCCAAGAGCCCACGGAGCAAAGCGTGAAGCGGCGAGGAAAATGGATTGACGACCGTCACGCCGCCCCACGTGAAGCCTTCGTGAAAGTCCTCGGACAAAAGCAGACGGCATCCCGCTTTGGACGCGGCTGATAAGATAACCGCGTCCCATATTCCCAGTTGGTGATCCGTTGCGAGATCCGCGGCCGCCGTCATGACCTCAGGCGAGGTCTCGATGATGGGGAAGGTGTCGCTCCAACTCAAAAGCGCATTGCGCGCGTCGCTTCGCGACTTTCCGCCGTTACGGACGAGTACGTTGAAAAGCTCGCCCAAGACCTGTGCCGGAACCGCGGCACTCTCTCGCGGCAGACGGCGAATGACATTCAGGGCGAGATCGCGTCGGTCCACCCCATTGACGCCTTCCGCGTACGCAAGCACGTTCGTATCGAACGCGATCCTCACCGATCATCCTCGTAGAGTTCATCACGGGTCCATCGCCCACCATCGTTAACAGGCTGCGTTTCAAGCCGGGACAACAGCTCCGAGTGCGCGCTCCTTCTTGCATCGTCGTGCTTGCTGGTGGGAATGATCCGCGCGACAGGTCGTCCATGACTGGTCACAACATAGGTGTGACCTTCCCGAACCCCACGTAAGAGGAGGGAGAACCGGCGATTGGCATCCGCCGCTGAAACAGCCTCATCCATCACAACTCCCGTAAAATGTAGGTATTTTACCTACTATAGCCGGTGCACCGGAAAATCACAACCCAGGCGCTTCTCGAACGCGTCCCGCGGATCCGACTCACGCGGCATCCGGGGGTAAAGGCCTCCGGAAGGTGCCAGGAGCTACGCGTCCGTCGGCGCCGGTCCGATAGCAAGGCAAGCCTGTCAAACGTATCAGATTCAGGATACAAGCAAGCGAGCGTGTCAAACGTGTCAGATAGGCGGCGGACACATTCGAGGAGCCGGTAAGTAGGACGAATGGTGACAAATTTAGTGACACTGAAGTCCAGGTAAAGGCCTTAGGGGAGCCAAAAAAAGAAAAACCCTTGTAAAACAAGGGTTCGAAGTGGAGCCGACGAGCGGATTTGAACCGCTGACCTGCTGATTACGAATCAGCTGCTCTACCAACTGAGCTACGTCGGCATGGGGGACGGCGCACGACGGTCGTCGGCGACCGCATTCCGTTCGCGCCGCCCGGTCCGCTCCCTCTCACGGGCCCGCCCCCAGGCCGAAATTTGACCCGAATCCGCCGCCTTTCGCTTCTTCAACGGTCACGGGGCGGCGGAGACGAAGCGGGCGAAAATGGCGCCGCATGCTCTCCCATCGGATCGCGCTCACCTGCGCGGCGATCGCGCTCTTCGGAACCGGATCGATGCCTGAGCCGCGCGTCCTTCCGGCCCGCTCCATCCCGGTTCCCACCAGCGTGAGTACCGTCGTCCAGCGAGCAATCGCGGCCCCGATCGTTATCGACGCGCCGCTGCCGGCCGGGCGCGCTGCGCTCAAACGCACGATCGCCCAGATCGACGCCGGAGAAGTCGCTGCGGTCGAACGGCTCCTCCGGACCTATCCGGCCCGGATCGTCCACGATCGTATCGCCGGCGTCCCCGTGTATTGGGTCACCCCGTCGAACGCCGATCCGGGCCTCCGCCGGCGGCTGCTCGTCCACGTGCACGGCGGCGCGTACGCGCTCTTCGGCGGATTCGCGGCGCTTCGCGAGGCCGTGCTCGTCGCGCACTACGCGCGCACCGCGGTGCTTTCGATCGACTATCGAATGCCGCCCGATCATCCCTATCCGGCCGCGCTGGACGACACGATTGCGGTTTGGCGCGACCTCGTTCACGGCCACGATCCGCATGCAATGGCCCTCTTCGGAACCTCCGCGGGCGGCGGCCTGACCCTTGCGGCGGTGCAAAAAATGCGCGCGCTCGGCGTGCCGTTACCGGCGGCGCTCTTCGCCGGGACGCCGTGGGCGGATCTCGCGCGCGACGATGACACGCAGTTCACGAACGCCGGTCTCGACGACGTCCTCACGAACACGGAAGACCTGGCGACCTTCGCGCGCCTCTACGCCGGAGACCACGACCTGCGCGATCCCGGCATCTCGCCGATCCATGGCGATTTTCACGGGTTCCCGCCGACGATCCTGATCAGCGGTACCCGCGACTTGCTGCTGAGCATGACCGTGCGCACGCATCGTAAACTGCGCGCAGCGGGAGTCGTCGCCGATCTCAACGTCTTCGAGGGACTCTCGCACGCGCAGTATCTGCTCCTCGACGAAGCGCCGGAGTCAGCGGGAGCCTTCGGCGACGTCGCGACCTTCTTCGATCGCCATCTGGCACGCTAGCCGACGGCGAACATCTGACCGCAAGCCCAGCGTTTAGGTAGCGGCGGCGGTGACTCGGTCGCGGCCCTCGCTCTTTGCGGCATACAGCGCAACATCCGCCCGCGCGATAAGTGCCTCGCCGGACTCGCCGGGCCCCGCGCATGCGGCGCCGACGCTAACGGTCAGCGTTCCATCGATGCCGCCCGGATGCGGGATCGCCGCATCGCGCACCGCGCTGCGCACACGCTCTCCCAGCGTAAGCGCACCGGCCAGATCCGTACCCGGCAAGAGCGCGATGAACTCTTCGCCGCCGAACCGAGCCGCGCAGTCGATCGCGCGCAGCGCGCCGCCGAAGATCTTCGCGACCAGTTGCAGCGCGACGTCGCCGGCGAGGTGGCCGAAACGATCGTTGTACGATTTGAAATTATCGATGTCGACGACGAGCACGCTGAAGGGCGCGCGGGTCCGCTGCGCGTGTTCCATCTCGTACGTCAATGCTTCGTGAAGCGCACGCCGATTCGTCAGGCGCGTGAGGGGATCGATCGAGGCATCGCGCTCGTAGGTCCGCAGCCGTTCGGCGAGCGCGATGGAGAGCAGCGTCGCCTCCCACGCAAAGCCGAGCGTCGGCGCGAGGATGAAGATCGTCCAGAACGGGAGGATATCGTTGTTCGTTGCCCAGCCCAGAACGTTGCCGATCAGCACGCCGAGCACGGCGAGCAGATACGCGAGCGCATCGCGCGCACCGCGAAGCGCCGCGACCGCCGCGCACCAGACGACGGGAGCGAACGCCAGCGCGGTCGCGATGCTTTCGGCGAGATCGTACTGCCCCCACACAACCAGCCGTTCGGGGTCGAATAGCAGCATCGCGTTGGTGGCAACGAACAGGCCGAGCATCACGAGAATGAGCGCGTCGAGGCGCGGGAACATGCGCCGCGTCCGCAAGAACGCGCGACCGAACACGACGGCGAAGCCGATCGCCAGCGTGTATGAGAGCGTGATCGCGAGATCGTAATCGACGCCGATTCCCGGCCACAGCCAGCGCCACGCATCGCCCGTGAGCACGAGCACTTGCAGCGCCGCCGACACGACGGCGGCAGCATAATAGGCGTAGGCGCGGCGGCGCAATCGGATCGCGAGCAGAATATTGAGCATGCCGAATGCGGCAACGAAGCCGGCGAAGAGCAACTGCGGCCGTACCCACGCATCCCAGCTGCGCTGCATCTTCATCCAGCGCTCTCCGCCGACGAGCAAGAACACCGAGTTGTGATCGTAGGCCGATACGACCCGCACGTAGATCGGACGCCCATCGAGCGCCGCGGGCGGCAATTCGATCGCGTTCTGCTCCGCAACGATCTTGTCTGCACCCGGGACGTCACCGCCGCTGTTAATGGTCGTGACCGATCCGTCCGCGAGTGGAACGTAGAGCCGGGCATCGAGCGCGTGCTGCGAGACGATGATCGCGTAGTCGCCGGGTTCCTTCGGGTGCACGCGCACGCGAAACCACGTAATCGACGGACGGATCCGTGTCGCCGTATGCACCTCCGGAAGCGAGGTCTGGGGCGTCCACTCGGCCTGCGGTGCGCGAACGTCCGCGAGCGACAAACGCC
>Ga0116231_10003360_pt1 | contig 33343 bp, 16 predicted proteins | sample S1TSphgellanicum_2_FD_89695 | JGI IMG/M metagenome (GOLD analysis project Ga0116231, IMG submission 89695) | Host-associated microbial communities from peat moss isolated from Minnesota, USA - S1T2_Fd - Sphagnum magellanicum MG | ecosystem: Host-associated > Plants > Peat moss > Unclassified... | reverse complement strand
TTATTTTAGTTTATTTATTCATATTATGTATGTAGTTGGGTACCAATGATAAAATGACATTTTGCATGTATAATTTGTCTTATAGACACTCATAAATCCTTATTCAATTTTGCTAAAGATTGATTTTAAGAAATGAAAAATTTCAAATGTGAATTTCAAATATAATATTATTCACAAATATACCTTTTCAACCATTATTTGATTAATTTCTTTTGTATCATTGCATTTTCAAATGTTTTTTTTTTTTCATTTTGGCCATGTAATTTGACAAATATGTATGTTTTAAATGTTTAGGGTTTTTTTTCTTTTTTGAAAGATGAATACTCATGTCATTTAAAACATGCTTGTAGAGGTATAAATGAGTTGATATCATAGAACATGTGCTATATAGTAATGATGTGATACATAAAACTAAATCCAATTATCAAAACACATATAAAAATAAAATTTAACAAAAATCAAAATAAAATTTTAACTAAAATAAAAAAATAAAGAAAACATTTAGAAAATAATACCTTTTTTTTGGGTCCATTAATTATTTCAATTGTTTCTTTTCACATAATGCACACTTAATGAGTTGAACATTATTTGGTGTGTAACACTTTAAATGAATGGAAATCATAATGAAGGAGAAAAAAAATGTGCATGCCCAAACATAGAAAAAGTCATTACATGTTCATATGTTGATGGCCTGAAATGTTGAAATAACCTTGATAAAAATGAAATTTGGCCAAAAGATAATGATGTTACGATGCAATCTGTAACATGCAATAAATCTTCCTTATTTGCACCAAAATTGAATGATTTCTTCACTGAAAATTAAATTAAATCGTAGCTGAAAATTTCGGAGGAATTGGAATGTGCTTTTGGTGTTGTTGGAAAGATCTTGACTAGCAGGAAAGTTCAATGGAATTTATTTTGTAAGATTTGGATTCAGAATGTGGGAGATACTGATTTTAAAGTGATTTCTGCCATTGAAAATTCAAATAAATTCCCAAAAACCAGGTTTTGGAAGGGAAAATCAGTTTAGGACATGGTAACACTTGGGCCAAGGGCAGATAGATGCCACACTAGTTTAGTCTATGAATCATCATGGGCCCTTCATTGAAATGATAAATTCTTGAAATTCTAAGAGTTCCATACTTATTAACATTGAGACACTATGTCAACAACTCAAGGGTTAGGGTCTTCTTGGACACTAAACCCTTAAGAATCATATATATTAATTCATTTGGTCTGTTTGTGACTCCAGATGGACAGTTGTTTGAAAAGAAAAGTTTTTTTAGAAAACCAAAAACATCAACCAAACATCGTTGAAATAACACACCTGTGCATTATGCACAGGGTTCACACTAGTTTGAATTAATATCCAAAAAGTGAGGAGGTTCCAAAAAGAAGGGGCCTAAGATGACTCAAGAGTTGAGTTTCACCTTACAATTTGGGCATTGTTACCACCAATGGGCTCTACCCAAGGCCAACATTATCATGAACCTAAACATATATGTATGATAAGGAGGTGTTGCAAGGGACGACGGTTCCTACACCCATTCCTTAAGAGTGGGAGGGTTGGTTCCCATGAGTGTTAAACGGATATTTGGTTTGGGGAATAACTGGTTGGGTAGGTTATCACAAAAAGCTTTTAGACTCGTCAGCTGTTGATATCAATGTCAAAGTAATACCCTTAGTTATCAACTTACCCTGTTAGTTTTTTTTGTGTGATAATAGCCAGTTTTGCATAAGGGTTGGCTCTCAAATACCTGGATGAGAACCGTCGGTTATACTGTTGGTTGTACACCAGTTATATGATTCAAATTTTTTTGAAACTGTTTCTAATTTATTTATTTCTGTTTTTCTATTTTCTATCATATAAATGTTTAGGATTTTAAGATTGATAACCTACCTGAATGATAACTAAGTAATCTGGGTCGATTATTTATTAAAAATTGATAATTCAATACTAAGCAAGTAGGTAATTTATCAGGTCAAATTAATCAATACCCAACTGGTAGGTTATTGATACCCTGTCCTGGACCTGGCCAGTTTACCCCAGTCGAAAAGCAATACCAGCCAACACTGGTTCCCAGTTCCTGTACCCATTCTGGAAGAGTAGGAGCGATTAAAAGTAGGCATAAGATCCCTCACAATCATAAGAGTAGGTTTAAGATCTCTCTCCTTTCTTCTTGGAGGGATATTTGCTGATATAAAGACGCCCTCAAAGTACAGGAAATTTCCCTGAATACTTTCCAAATAGGGGTGCCGTCATTAGGACCTATAGTGGAGACTAGTGGAAATGGCCTCGTCTTTTCGCTGGGTCGTAAGTAAGGCCCTCGGAAGGGCACGTTCCCGAAATATATGTGGAACCCGTTCCCAAGTTTTCTAGGGCCCTTTCGAGAAAATTTCTTAGTGCCGTTCCAGGAATTTGTGTAAAGTTTTAGGAACGCTCGGGGTCCCGGGTGGGGGGCGGGGACCAAGGGACGCGTCCAAGGCCCTTTGCTGACAACCCTACATACAACGGAGGTCCGGCGATGGCAGCAGCTCCTGCGCTAAGCATGCGCTTGTGAACCGCAAAACCAAAGCCACAAAGAAATCGAGGAAAGCTCGAGCTCCATAGCCATGGCCGCAATTGCAGCATCTTCTTCTTCGTCTTCGCTCGTCCCTCCCGTCGCAGTAACGGGCACAAGAGGAATGTCTTCATCACATCCTCTTTACCTGTCCCTCAGCCGTCTTCATTCGCTTTCGTTCGCCTTTGCTCCTGCTCTTTCTTCTTCCAGACTCCTCTCCATTAGAAGGTCCCCAGTCGATAGGATTTCTGTGCGAGCCGCCACCGAGAAAAAGAAGCGGCAGAATAAGACGCAACTTTCTGGAGTTCAAGAGGAGGAAGCATTGGCACCTGTAGAAGCAGTGCAGGAGGTGCAAGAGGAGGTAGTTGTGGCGGAGGAGGAAGCGGGCAACATTATCGATGAGAGTAGTAGTAGAGCAGCGAAGAATGGGGAGGAGTCGTCGTCGTCTACGTCGATGTCGCAAGAAGAGATAGGACAAGCCTTGAGTAAGCTGCGGCAAGAAAAAACCGTTCAAGAGCGTTCCAATTCTCAGGACTTCTGGGGTGGAGTGCTGGAGGAAACGAAGCTTGTGGAGTGGCCCTCGTTTCAGAAAGTGTTAGGGACAACAGGCGTCGTGGTGGCGATTATCTTCGGCTCCTCTCTCGTGTTGCTCACCGTGAATGCCGTTCTTGCGGAGCTTTCCGACAACGTTTTCAGCGGCACTGAGTTTGGTAGTGCTTGGACCAAGGGTTTCTGAAAGAAAGAAAGCGATGATGATGCTTGGAACCCTAGCCGAGGGCGCTTGCGCGGTTTGTCGAGACTGCAAAGAGAGTTTTGGCATCGACCTCTTTCGCACTACATGACCAGACGGAAATCAGGCAGGTCATGGTCCATACCACAAGCTCTTAGGGTTTTAGTGTGCATAGAGCTCGCATGAATGGCTCCGGGGAAGATTCTTCTAAATCCTCATGCCAGGGCAACTTGGGACATCCATATCAGTTGGGGAAGAAGAAGATTGTGAGTGTGGCTAGAAACATATCTGTTGATAGTGATACAAATAAAAGAAATGCTGGTTTTGTTCCTGAATTGTGTTATGTGCCAGTTCTGCTTCTGGTTTTTTGGCCAGAGGAATGGAGGAGATCACAACACTGTTTTGCAGAACTGCTGCTGTGGATCCCCTTTTCTTGCACCTTTGAAAAAGCCAATTGAGAATTCCAAACTTTTGCAGGAAAAAAGCATATTAGGTGTCTAGTGTTGTTGTTGCCTCCTCACAGTGCTCTGATTTTCTCCCTGACTTGTTGACTTGCCAAGAGTGCTGCAATTGATCCTCAAGGAGTTTAGATCCAAGTAGACACTTGATCCAAAGTGTGCAGATAGTGATGATGGGTTCAAACTTCAAACCCTAGAGTGCAATTGATCCTCAAGGAGTTTAGATCCAAGTAGAGACTTGATCCAAAGTGTGAAGATACTGATAATGAGTTCAAATTTCAAACCCCTCCCATCTGCAATGTTCATGTTGATTCTGGGGTTTAAGGGAGGGAAGAGGTTCAGCAAGATGAAGATGGGAGATTCTTCACGCAGCACAGCTTCAAGATTAGGAATTCAGCTGAAGCGGGGTTTGTAGCTCTCAGATGGTTAGAGAGGCTTATAGGAGTCTGGGTTTTTATGCTGAAGTTGTGGCAGTAATTGGCGGAATTGCCTCATATTGTGACTCCCTCTGCAATTCCTGAAAATACATTTGATGAGTTACCTATACAATAAGATTTTCTGTACAGCTGGGGCTTGCATCTTTTGTTCTTGATTGCAATTTGCAAGAAAAGGCATCAGCAGGCAAGAGAAGATGCATGCACCAACCAGGGTCATCGGAAGGAATGGACTGGGTTTCTGTTTTCCACATTGATGCTTTCTAGTTCTAACACAGTCAGGATGCAGGTCAATCTCCTCACCTAACTGGCTATCCTGTTATGCATGATGGTAGCTGTACAAGTAATGGCTGGAGAAGGGCACACTTGGGAGTGTGTGCACATATATGCAGTGGACATTTCTGTCGTGAGGAACGTCCCATATGGAAAGCATTGCCCAATTTACATGGCTCATCCAGTAGTGTGGCTTTGCAGATATCTACATGTAGATCATAGTGTTGTCCTTTCTTTAAGATTAATGTCCAATCCTTCATGATTGTCCCCAAATGGGTTCCTACTGAACACTCCCTTGAATAGTACCCTGAAAGAAAAACAGTGGTCTGTAGGGTTAAAATTTGATCTTGTGAGGATATCAAAGGTAACCATTTAGGAGTCATTTACATCACTTTCTTTTGATTCATTTATGTGGTTTGTGATTGACAGAAGGCTTCCTCTGAGACCCATCTATGGTGCGAGCTGCTTGCAGCAGGTGAGAAATCTTCTTCATTCTGCATAGTGCACATATGTTTTCATTCTTTACAGGAATTCCAACATTGATTTTGTTGAGGGTGTAACATGACTGGAGCTTCAATGTAGGAAATGAGTCTTCATGGGAAATAGGCAATAAATGCCCTGGAATGCTCTCCATTTTCTCTAATGCAGGGGTTTCAGAGGAGAGGGGGTCCCAAGTCATGGCACAATGGAAGCTGTGAGTGGACCAGGTGCTGACAGAGACAGTCTGCAACTAGTTGTGAGAGATTGGAGAATGGAATTGGCATTGTCACTGCTAGTTGGTATTTGCATCAACCTGAAAGAAAAGAGTTGTCTACCTCTTTTATGTAAAGAACCTGGATTCTAGCTCGGGACAAATGTGATTATTAGTAGCCACTAGACTAGGAGTCATGGACTATTGTGTTCAGAAACCTACAAGAACATAGGTTTGCAAATTTTAAAATTGTGAGGGATTGAAATTAATGTCAGGAAAAAGGTTATGTCACATTGATATTTTGAACTCGCTTACAGAACATGCTAGTATATCACTGGTTCAGCAAAGTTCATTTCTATTGTTATAGTTTATCATATGCTTGTGCATATAGGAATTCTCAAAGCCCAAAATGGTCAATCCATTGCCACTAAATACTTGGTTTACTAGTACAATAATGCGTTTATATGCACATTTTTGGTGCTCTATTATGGAAAGCAAAATTCTTTTGTATTTTCGAAATGGGAGGCCTTCCTATATATAACATGGAACATGGTCTCCAAAAGTGGGTGGCTATTGTGACTTCATGAGTAGGAGTTGGAGTGTACACAAGTTGGTAACCATATGTATAGAGACATTCTAACCTCATGTATTTGCTTGTGAACATTTACATTTACATCTTGGTGATCTATGCTTTTTCCTTATCCTTTCTAGCTTTCTAGTAATGATCTGTGAAACATGAAGGTTTTCTTGTCATCCTTAAGGTGCATCTGAGGGTATATTGCCTCTTGAATGCATCTCATTTCAAGGTTTTGCTAGTACATTTCAGCATCTGTTAGCAATGCTTCTTGACCTTGTTATGATGAAGAGTCTCTGAATCTATTCAGTAACATGAGCTGAAGAAGATTTTTGGGAAGGCTTTGATCTACTCTGTGTGGTATGCTGACAAAGCTCCTGTACAAGCTCCTTCCAGGCATTGTTGAAAGCCTTAACATGGAGAAGTCCTTGTTTTTCAAGATTTTGCCTGAACAATGAGGAGAGTGTGGACTGGAACAGATGCGTTAAGGCTGTACCGGTTGTATCTTTAGTTGAGGCAATTCTTGGTCTTCATGGTTCTTCAAAAACACAATGGGAAAGAGGAAGCAATTGGAAAGTTGAAGGATTTGTTGAGTGAGGGGGTTTTGCTTGCCAGTCTTGATTATCCAGCAGCAGCCACAAACCAACATTCATTTTTATCTTTCTTGATGAGCCTGAATGAACTCCAACCAATTTCAGCTGTGAGTCTGATGCTGAAGCCATGTAGTATTCGACACTTGCTCTTCAGTTGACAACAGCTTGTTGAGAAGAACAAGGGAAAGAGTATCTGATCCCCAGAGTTCTTTTCAGAGCAAGCAGGACGAGAACTCCTATTTCCAGATATCACTTGTCATGGACTACTATCCCAGATTATTTTGCATCTGTTCTGTCCTTGGCAACTCATTCTGCCCCATTGTTTTGCAGATCCTCAGTTGTTCCCATCACAACCTTTGGGGGTCTCATCCCTCCTCCCCATCCCTCCCCCCCATCCTTGGAATGAAGTTTGGTTTAAAACAGAAGAAGAAACAGAAACAGAGACAAAAAGTTGGCAACTTCTTTTCCTTCTTCTGGCAAATGTTTTTCCTTTTTGAGATGACTTATGGAAGGGCTACTTTTATGAGGCAATTAAAGGCTACAGGCTAAATAGGAGGAGCAGGAAAGCTCCATCTCTCTCACACAGTTTGGGGACTAGTTGGTAGGTATGGGGATGATGGTAGAGTTGAGCAGGAGTTTATTGACACCCATCTGATCTGCTGCATGGGACCATGTGAGTCTCAGGATAGAGATCGTTGTGAATGATCTGAGTGGGGTCTGGGTTGTTGGGTAATGACGATAACTCTGGATAAAAAAAGAGCTGGAGCTTGTGATCCCATCAGGATTGGCTGTGGGGCTGGAGAGAGAGTGTGTCAGAGGTACCTGAAAACAGACCCTTTAAAGACCTCTACTCATTTTAGGGTTTAGAGGTTAAGGATTAGGGCTTATGGTAAGCTAAGTACTCAAAAGACACCCTTAAAGCATCTCCCTTCAGATGATGTCTAGGGACTAGGGTTTAGGGTTTCTGTAAGTTAGGCGTTCAAAAAGAGAACCCTGAACCCTGCTAGTGGTTTAGGGTTTATGGATTAGGGTTGAAGGTCTTTTGTAAGTTAAGTTCAAAGAAGATGTGAAATTGGGACTATAAAAGAAACTTTGCTACCTGTGTGAAGTGCTACTAAATGCATCAGCCTCAGCTTAAGTTCTGGCGGGCCCATAATCTGGTTTGACTGGGCTGTGGACTGCAGGTGTGGCGGCCCCTGTGAGGTGGAAGGGTTTCATAAGCAAAAGCCCAGAGACAGAGCTTTGCACTAAAAGGTGACTTGTTCTGGCCAATGTTGAGGTTAGAAAGACTTGGCAGGAGCTTGTATCATCCACTTGCTTCTGGTTGCAGAACCAAAATTCTTGATCAGTGTCATAATTCATAACTGTCATGACAGATAATTCGGCTGTTTGCTTGCCTGGACTTTGGTCTTTCCCCTTGTTTTTTTTTTCTCTCCCTTTCTGGGTGCTTTCTTTTTATGAAGTTTGGCAGGGTTTCATCGATAATTTGTCCAGGTTTAGGGTTTATCGAGGAACCATGTTATAATGGCATTCACTATAACAGGTGGGGTTTCTACAAAAATGTAACTCTTGGGAGATGGGCATCCTTACTCTAGCTGCAGCTTTTTTTTCTTCTTTCTTTTGGCCAATCTTTTCCACTTTGTGACAAAAGGAAACCCAGTGCACTCATGCAAATGATTTTTGACAAAAAATTGGCCCTAAGTCTCCAGATTTTGAGGTTTTTCTTTTTTTTCCTTCTGCAATCGCCATTCCTTTGTGTATACAAACAAAGATTATAGTATTAGTGTAGGAAAAATATACACAAATATAGAGGGCCTGTGGAATAGGCTTGTTCCTAGGAGTGAAAAAAAAAGAAGCCTATGTGGCCAATGAGATTGTTGGAATGGAAACCTTGGATTTGTTTTTGAGGACTTCTCTTCAATAAATTGACACTTTTGACACTTCAAATGTTGTAAGAGCCTCCTCATAAGATGTCCTTAGGTGTGAATTGTTGCCTTTAATTCTTCATGCACTAGTGTATTCAAATGTTGCATATCTTCTGGGGTGTAGCTTATGCAAAAGCCATGCAAATTGTGAGGAGCTTTTTTACACGCGCTTTTTCTGATTTTATGGACGGGTGCACAGAATAACCTAACATTTCTGAAATTATGTTTTCAATTTTGCAATCTCCTCCTTATTCTAACAGGCATGGTTCTCGCACATTACTTGTGTTATTTACTTTCTTTATTTCTTGAAGGAAGTCCTTTTGAATTGTCCTTAGGAATGAAGAAGGATTTTGCTTGGACTGTCAGCCTTAGGGTTTGAAGGACTCCTATTTTTTTGGCCAGAATTAGAACTACTAGAACTCCTTGTAAGGTTCCAAGCACTGGAGTTTTGTAGAGATCCTTCAGCATCAATTTCTAACATTGCTCTTTGTCATGATACTACCTGTCCCATAATTAACCATGGTGGTAAGTTATATACGAACCATCCACATGCATCTACCTACCCCCCCCACCCCCTTTTTTTAAATGTTTTGTTTTGTTTGTTTTTTTAATTAAAATTTTAAAATTATTTTTTTTTTTTTTTTTTGTTTGTTTTTTTGTTTTTTTTTTTTTTGTTTGTTTAAAATTCACATGTCTTTAGTTTTGTAAAAGAATTTTGTAAGATATTTTCACTAATTTAAATTTCAAATTTGAAAAAATTACATTAGTTATGTTTTAAAAAAAAAGATATTCAAAATTATTTTAGTTTGATCTTCCATTTTTTCATGTGTCATTTGGTTATATTTTACATGTTGTTCCTTATTTTTTTAATGTGAATAATTTATTTAAAAAATTTCATTTACAATTCACTTTTAGTTTTGCCACATACGATACATGTCTAACACATTGTCCATTTTGACTAAATAGCTAGTTTTTTAAAGTTAACATAAACATACTTAAATTTGATTTTAATCAAATTAGACATCGTTAATCATTTGAGACAAATAGATTTGATTTCACAATCATTTTAGTCATGATGCTACTAGCAAAAAAATCCATGTTTTTGTAATAATGTGATAACCTTTTTTTCAAGTATAGGCCATGTGAATGCACTGGGTCCAAGGCAAGTCCATGATTCAAAATTGACTCCATTTCCAATAACCACTTGCATTGTTTGATTTGTGCAAATGATTTTGTTCATGAGGTGTTTGTGAAACAATGCCAAATTTAATTAGATCCAGATATGAAGAAAACAAATCAAGCAAAATAGGGTAATAGGATTTTAGATTGAAGATGTAAAGAAGATTAAACACCTAAATCTAGAAAAAATTAGGAAAGAAAATAACTTGAACGTAAGGTGTATTCATGTTAAAATGTATCACCTAGGACTAAATTTGGTGTAATCTTTTAGCAAATTGATTAGTCCTTATTTGAAACCATATTTGAAACACATAAAATAGAATTCAAATTAATTTTTTCTTTACATTCATTTATTAAAAGAATCAATCACATATATAAAATCGAAAGGGCATAGTTTTAAAAAAATTGCTCTTTAAACCTTTGTGACAATTGTTTTTTTTTCTTTTAATGATGTCCTTTATAAGATCTTAGGATAGCAATAACTTGAAAAAAAATTGTTAAAAATTAAGGTTGTCACATTACAATTCAACTTGTAACATATTTAATCTAAAATGAACTTTCTTCTAACCATTTGAAGCTCAATAAAAAATCCTTTTGTAAATTGTGATGATAATGACATTTTTTTTGGGTACACCTTAACTTCAAGATGCCTAACACAATTGAAGCCTTAATTTTGAGAACTAGATTAACAATGTTACAACACGTGCTACTTAGCTAACTTTAGAGTTATGAAGATTGCAAGAGCCTAATCTAACACAAAGACTAACACTACACATGAAACAAATTTGTTGAAAAGACAATGCATCAAAGGAGTTTGGATTGATCTCTTATGGTTGGTTGAAGCACAACCTCTTCAAAGACTCCAATTGTACTCCCCAAACAAGACATGTGTGAGAGGCAACATATCACAAAGGACACACTTAGCCATTGGCAAAGTCATAAAGAGCTTTTCAAAAATTTCCTTTGTAATTTCAATCCAATCCAATCCCTTTTTAGGTTCATGATGACCTTCACCTCGTGCTTTATAATTTCAATCCGACCCATTTTTTTTTAGGTTCATGATGACCTTCACCCTTGTGCTTTGTGATGGGTAGAGCCCAAGGGTGAGGGACATTCCCAAACTACCTGGTCAGACTCAACTACCAGCTTGTGCTAGGCCCGTTATTTGGGGAATGTCACCAACCTAGCTAGGGCTTTACCTACACAAAAATACATAGCCTAAGGTTATTATTAATAGGTTGAACACCCAACTGTAAACCTATGGTTTGAAAATACCACAGCCAAAAACACATTACATCTGTTCAAAGATCTTAACCCCTAGTGAGGGAACATGACCTGAGGTTCAAAAAGTATTCCAAATTTGGAAGGGGCTCATAATTCCTACCTTTTCTTTATAGTTTTCCGTGGGCCACCATTTGCCACACTCTTTTCCCAAAGGTTTGTCAATAGAAACCTTTGAAAAAAGGTTTGTTTGGTTCTTCAAACCTTGTGGGGGAGAGATTATTAGGCAACTAACTACATTGGCATATTGTTCTATTTGTCAAAAAGTCCACTGACTCCCAAATAGACTTAATAGCTCTATAGGATAGGATGAAGACCCCAATCATATCATATGTTGTGTACTTAGTTGCGTATACCAAACTAGGAATAATAATTCAGCAAGTTTGGGTTGACATGGATCCAAGGATAGACACAAACACTTAATGGACACTTCCCAAATTATATACCAACAGCTCATGCTTTTAAAAAAACTATGGAACCAGCTCATATTTCACCATATTATGAGTGTGGCCTGTGCCCTTGGCCCCCAAGTCTTACCATGTCCTCAACTGATTTTTCCTTCCAAAACCTGGTCTTTTGGAATTTATTTGAATTTTCAGTGGCAGAAATCACTTTAAAATCAATGTCTCCCACATTCTGAATCCAAATCTTACTAAATAAATTCCATTAAATCCTGCTCTTCAAGATCTTTCCAACAACACCAAAAGGCATATTCCAATTCCCTTGAAATTTTCAGCTATGATATAATTTTAATTTTCAGTGAAGAAATCATTCAATATTCAAGAACTTTTGCACTACAAGTCCAAACGTCATGGTACCAAGCCCATGGACCCCCTCCTCGTCGAGAGCTTTCCAAAGACACCAAGAACACAATCTGAAGCATCCCAGTTTGGTGGATCTCATAACTACAAAACAAAACAAAACAAAACAAACTACCTTCCTTCATAGATAGAATTATGTGACCCAACAACATCCACAAATTCACCGTCCTATTAGAAACGGTTATGACCCAGTTGTGGTTGAATCACAATTCAGTTACAGAGGTTCCACCTTTGTAATGTATCATTTAAACCCTCCTACTTTCATCTTGCACTCACTATTTATGTTATGTTGCTGGATTAATGGCAGAATTGTAACAGGCACAAAACTGGAAGGAGCAGATGAAGATCAATCTCCATTAGGGGAAAGCCATTTAAAGTACCCGAATAATAAGACACCCAAAAAATTGGTTATGTAAAAGAATTTCACTCCCCAAAACACATCATGTCTGACCCCAGGCAAGTTTGAGTGGAAAAAAAACCTTAGTGTCTTGGTTTGGGGCTCAATACCAAAAGCAAAAAATTGGCTTTCAACTTTTTAACAACAAGAAGTTCCGTTCCTTGGGTAATGACTCTGCCCTGGATATCAGGTTCAAACATCAAATTAAAACCTTCCCTTACTATACATCTACAACTTCTCATACAGATGCATGCACTTGCACGCAATTGACGACTTTTAAGGCTTTTTCTTCCTCTCCAGAACTACGCACTTTGTTCGCTTTGTGAGCAAAGGGCGCAGCTCTCTTCTGGAGGCAGAGCCAAAAAAGATTTTTATTGATGCTTTCTTGCGCTTGGCGCCTTTTGGTTTGTAGAGAAAAGAAGCCCGCAAAGGTCAGGGGGCGCAAAAAAGGAATATATATTTATTTACATTTTCTCCCTTTACGCCCATCCATCATATGCCACTCCATATGTCATCACTCACACATTGAATCAAGTTGCAACCAAAATATTGATGCTCAAATCCTACATTTGATGCAGACTCTTCTCTGCTAACCCAACAAGGTATGTACCACACAATGAATGAATGGCCCAGCCAAGAAAAAAATTTATTTATTTAAAACATATGTCTAATGAAAGGCACATATTTTACCTGTTTTTAAAAGAAAAGCACATTTCAAAAGTTAAAAAATAAAATAATAATAATAATAAATAAAATTTTTGATGGAAAAAGTCGAGAATTTATAAATCATAGTCAACTAAAAAGAAAAGACAATGTACAAAGTAAGAGCCAAGGTCCTTTGAAACTAGCATATTCTATAATGAATCTCAACACTAGATGCCATACCTGCAAAGGCAGGGCCAAGCAAGAAAGGGCAAAGGTTATCATGAACTGGAAAATTCCCATCATCTCTCTCTCTCTCTCTCTCTCTTTACTTTTTTGTTTGTTTCTTTGTTTCTTTCTGCACAATGAATTATTATTATTATTCATTCCCTGACTGAACTAGTTTGTACCTTTTGCCTGAATTTGTATTTGAGAGAGATTGAAGTTTTAAATGAGGGACTCAGGAGGCAGCAAATGCATGCAGGAGACAAAATGCACTGCAAGCAGAGTCTGCATTCAGAGCTGCTGGAAGGACAGTGTAGATAACATAAGTGCACTCAATCAAGTGGGCGTTGTTACCTGACAAAGCCCATAATTTTGCTCCAAAAAAAGACCCCTGCCAAAGCCAGCCCACACAACTACTTTAGAAAATTTGGTTCAAAGCCTTTTGCCATTGGGTACAAACCAAGCCACCACAAACTTAAACAGCAATCCAGCCAATATAAATAAGAAACACCCCCCTCCCCCCCAGCAGTTTTCCTTTGTTCCCAACATGTTCCCTTCAAGTTCCCAATGGGTTCCCAATATGTCTGAAGAAAAACTCAAAAGACCCAAATAAATAATAAAAAGCACCCCACCACCACCCCAAGCTGTTGTGTGCACTGGGGTGAATTATTTTAAATATGAAGTCACCCAAATCGATGATTTTGGGGGAGGCTAGGATGGTAAGGGGGATTGGGTCATTTATAATATTATTCGAAAAGACTTGAATATTTTCAAACTCGGTAGTCAAAAAATTTGATGTACAAATCCCCCACTTTGTCTATATCAACATCTAACTTGATAGCTAGGAATTGAGTAGAATAAACAATGTGATGTCATGATATATTGATTTGTACAAAGATTCCTCAATAACTTTTGTACTTTATAATCACAACCTTTCAAAATAAAATGGTACGAGGTTTCCAAGTTTTCAAATTTTGTGAAAAAAAAAAAAAAAATCAACCAAGGATTTGAAAGTCAAATCTTCTCATATCTTCCAAATGGTGATAAATTATGAAAATGTTTTCACACCATCAGATTCAGAACATTTGAAAATGAAAGGTAGGTCACCTCAAAATCCCCCAAAAAAAAAAAAACTGCAATTAAGTCGAAATGCCCATATAACCCAAAAACCCTAAATCTTGAATATTTTTCAAACCATATATATTTAGCAAAAAATAAACTCACCACTAGCATTAAAACACTTGAAAAGGATACAAAGTCTGGACTAAATGCTTGAATTTATTATTATTTTTGTTTCTAAATATCAAGTCTTGAAGTCATTCCATGTCTAGGTTGGTTCGTTAGATGCTATTTATTTATTTTTTCCATTTCAAATTGAAGGGGACTAGATGTTCCAAAGCATAAGAATTCTCTTACTTCTTGAAAATATTCTTTCGGACGATGAACTGCAAATTAGAAAAGGGCAAAATAATCCCAAGTCTTGACATACAAGTATACGAACTGGGCCTGGCCTGAATTTGAATCCACTACCGAAACAGGTTTGATCCCAGTCCGGCACGTACATACTGCAACTGGGCTTCAGTAACAGCTTTGATCCCAGTCCGGTATGTACTGGAACTGGGGCTTCAGTGGCCAACAGGAATTACGCACTGGAGCAAACCCTGCCCCAGTTGAATGAACCCTTTACCACCTTATCAAACAGTTTGCCAACGCGAGGTACACTCTGGAACAGGCCCTCGTAAAGTAGACCCATTACCACGTGACTGTAAAGTCAGACCGGGTAACTACTGGAACCGGGCTTGACATGTGACCTGATGACGTCGGGAACAAATGGAATTTGCAATTCTCGTGTGCTTTTCCTGAAATGGGTATGATATTTTTTTAATTTTTTAATTTTTAAAATTATTATTATTATTATTTTTTGGTGGTGATACGCGTCTTCAGGGAAATGAAGAAGATGCTCTGAGCTTTGTTTAGATCCACTTTAGATGAGGGTTCAAGGTCTAGGGTTCAATTAAATAGAGCAATCCTATTGGCTGAGAGCCATAAAAATTGAACTGTGAGCCGTTTGATGAGGCGGCTCCAAGACCAAAAAGTGGCAAATTGAGGCTAAACTTACATGGCACAATTTTGGAGGCAAAATAAAATCAATTAGTTGGGACCCAAATAAATGAAGACCTCAAAGGAGGAGAGAGCTCATAATTTGGAGAACCAAGATGCAAGTTAGGGTCCAAGGTAGGGACAACAAACTCAAGGATTCAATTTGCTTCAAATAAGTCAAAATTGGTTGCTCAGAATTTTTGAACTCCGGACCCCAATCTAAAGTGGGCCTTAATTAGAGAGAGGTTTAGTTAGAGGTTTGCTCTGAGTTTTGCTACTTTTGGAGGTTTTTGTAGAGTGTTCTCTTCCTATCCACTAGTTGCAGGTTCATGTGGACAGGTTGCGAGACAGAAGAATCAGGCAACAGATTGGTCGAACCCCAGAAGAAAGCCAGAAAGAAAGAAGAAACAGAGTTTGGACCCCATTTTTCTTTGCTTGGAAACGCGTTTTTTTTTTCTTTCTTTTTCGGGGATGTGTGTTTCCTGGACTCCCGCGCGCAAAGGATGATGCTCCGTGGGCTTGTGGTAATCCAGGAAACGAGAGAAACTTTCTCTTGCTGTTGTTTTTGTTTCCGACTTCTTCAATGATGTTGAAGATCATGGGTTTCAGATCTGGAGTTTTTTTTTTGTAGACTTGACTAGTATTGCAAGTTTGATCACAAGGTGTCGTCTTCTCACGATGTGCGCGACAAGATTCGGATAGACTAGATCGAGGTCGAGGTGCTGGTGCTGGTGCTGGTGCGTCGCGGGAGGTTTTTGGTTGTGGGTGGTAGTAGTACTAGTCTCGACGGTGCGCTCCGGCTTCCTTTGGCTCGTGATTGATCTCAGGCAGCAGCGGGAAACTTGAGTTCTGAAGCGATTTGGGCTTGTGAGAGAGTAGTCGTATTGCATTGCAGCTGGAGAAAACTAGTGGAGCATCGGTCATAAGAGCGCCTGCGCTTTCTGTTGCATTTCTGTTCACATCGAAGTTCCGGCGGATTGGAGATCTGCTCTGTTGTATCCTGATGCGCCGTCTTCACGAGGAACTGAGGCGACGACCACGACCACGACGACAATTACGCGAGCTTTGCTCGAGCTTGAAGATCTCGGTACATATATATATAACTCATGAGGCTCAGCTGCTGATCTCTTAGATTCTGATCTCGCAGTTCGCGGATCCGCAGCTGCTGGCTTCTGAGGATTTGCAGCGCCAAGCTGTAGCTGGGCACGAACACAACGAAACATTTCGACATTTCTGACTGGCAGTGGTGCAAAAGCTTTTGTGATCATGTCTATCATGATCCCCAAGAGTACGTAGATGCTATGAGTCCCCGCGGCAGATTGTAGTACTGCAGTTAAACTGAGAGGAGCTTCTCGAGATTCTTCTTCTTCTTCTTCTTCTTCTTCTAGTTCGAAATCTTCAAGCTGCAGTTGGAAGAGTTGTAGAAGATCATGACGTTCAAGAATCAGCTACTTCCGGCCGCACCAAGTCGAAGTCTTTCGTCGACAGTAGTGTACATCTCCATCATCTTCGTGCTCTCGACTTACGTGATCGTCGACTTCTTCAAACAACATTCTTCCGAGTTCCGCTTAGAGTCGAAGTCCAGTTTGTCGGAAGCTGATCAAGCTCCATCAAAGCTGGCCGCGACAGTAGTTAGTGCAGCAGCAGCAACCTCGGCAGCCCTGTCGACGCAACCAGCTGAAGACGACGTTTGTAGCTCAGTGTTTGGTCATCTTCCGGAACACCGATCATCGCAACAGCAGGAGGCGGATCCCTGGAATCAGATGAAATGGATAGGAAAACCGGCGAGGTGTCGAGTCAAGGGGGAACTGATCGAGAATCTCGACGAACACTACAACTTCCGTCGCGGTTACGCGTTGAAGTTCACGGCAGATGTGGAAGACAAGACGCATCTTCTTCCCTGGCTTCTGGGAAGCAAGGTGAATCTGAATGCGCGCGAGAGACGCGTGTACCTGGACCTGGGTGCGAACGCCTTCGAGACGAGCATCCAGTGGTTCATGCGCTGGTACCCTTGCGACTTCACGGAAGTCCACGCCTTCGAGATCGACCCGCAGTTGCTCAAGCTTCCGGAAGTGGAATTCGCTGAAGACGACAATGTGGAAGTACCCAATCCGCGTGCGATCGTCGCGAAGCAAACTCCAGGGGTTCCCAACTGGATGCTTCAGAGGACGACTTTCTACAACCAGCTGGTGTCGGATGCGGACGACGACGCCACGAAAGCTGTGAACATCACCAGATTCATGAAGGAGACGCTAAATCTCTCCGCGTCCGACACTGTGGTCGTGAAGATGGATATCGAGAGCGTGGAATGGCCGATACTGCAAAGATGGTTGCAGGACCCGCAGATGGCTGGCATCGTCGACGAGCTTTTCGTGGAGATTCATTACCAGCATCCGTCCATGTCCGGATTCATGTGGGATTCTTGGGCTCCTCGTACTCGTGATCAAGCTTCCTATTTGCTGGCTTCCTTGCGCTCTAAAGGCTTCTTCGTGCATCCCTGGCCTTGATGCTGTATTGATGATGGGTGGGCTTGTGGATCCGTGCTGCATAACTTTCAAGCTGCATTCATCATCACATTTGATCCATTTTTTGAGCTACTCGAGAAGCTCAAATGGTTTCTTTCTCCAATTTGAGGTTTCCAGCTTGGGGTTTTTGCTGTAAAACTAGTTTGTTTTCCTGCCACCATCTTTGTTGCAATAGAACAACATGAGAGCAGCCAGCAAAGGAGGAAGTGAAAAAAGGACTCTAGAATTCTTTCTTGCAGTTTGTGAACTGCAAATTGTTTGCAAGCTTGCTGCAAAAATCATCCCAAATGTCTAGCTGCAAAGATCATCATCACCCATGATCATCCCCAATGTCTAGCTCCAAAGATTGTCATGACCCATGACCATCCCCAATGTTGAGCTGCAAAGATCATCGTTGCCCATGATCATCCCCAATGTCTAGCTGCAAAGATCATCAGTGCCCCTGAAATTTTGCTCTGAATGAGATCCTTAAGGACTTGGAAATCCTGGATTGAGTTTTCTTGCATTTATGAAGAGCTTGTGTGTCTCTGGCGAGCTGACAGAAAAAAAAGGAAGGTTGCAGTGGGTACCAAACACAGAGAGTGTTTTAGGAAGATGATGGTGGGTGAGGTACCAAAAACATCTGGAGAGTGTTTTAGGAAGATCAATCACTTGTGGGTGGCTACCAAAAACAAAGAGTGTCTTAGGAGGATCAATGTGGGTACCCAGAGTGTCTTTTAGGAAGATTGTGGGTACTGAAAACAGAGAGTGTCTTAGGGAGATAGTGGGTGCAGAAAACAGAGAGTTTCTTACAAAGATTGTAGGTGCTAAAAACACAGAGTTTCTTAGGAAGATTTGTGGGTGGGTACCAGAAGCAGACAGTGTCTTAGGAAGATTGTGGGTACCAAAAACAGAGAGTTTCTTAGGAAGAAATTTTGTGCATGGGTACCAAAAGCAGAGAGTATCTTAGGAAGATTGTGGTACCAAAAACAGAGAGTGTCTTTGGAGGATTGTGGGTGGGTTGACTTGGCAAAATAACTGAGGAAACAAATGGTATTCCATAAGTTTTCAGTTGATCTCATGTTTTGAGGAATACTCACCAGGTATTACTGTGAACTGTGAGTTCATTCTTTAGGGACTTCATGGAGCATTAGAATGTTGCTGATTTGAACTAGGTGTAAGGGCCAGAGCCATTCCGCAATGAGCCACTTGTTCTTCTGCTGTAGTAATTTTGGAGCCATATCCTAGTTCAAAGCAGCAGCTGTGGAATGGTGATTGATATGGTGAGTTGTGAACAGATAGTATGTAAAGGGACAACAACAACCCACATCAAGCATTTTTCCCAAGTAGACTATGCAACAAAGGAAATTACACCAACACATGGATAACCAATATTTTGCAATGCTCTGCAGTTCACAATCTAACTTGTCTGAGATTAAAGATTTCCAGATCTCCAATTTCAGCCCATTGTAGGCTGGTTGAAGACATGACCAGGATTATGACTTTTTAATGGCTTTCTTATATGGTGAATTTTTTTGATGAAGTCACAAATTGTTTTCCACTTTGGTCATGTGGTTTCAATTCCTTTTCCTTGAATTAGGTTGCAATTATATTCTAATCAATATGGAAATTCTCTAATTCTGAACAGCCTCACAAGATACATGCTAGCAAACAGCAATCTGTTGCCTATGTTTTGTAGCACTCATCTAAATGCAGATTGTCAACAAATTGTCAACCACTCGGATACTTGGATGCCTCAACCATAGCAATCCCTAGTTACCAAAAAAACTTGTGGTGATCTTCAAGTACACCAAAAAAAAAAAAACACTTCGTTATATATAACTACTTTAAAATCTTAAAACTTAAAGCTCTAAAAGTAGGTAAGAGAAGGCAAATGGGTTTGACATTTCATTTATTTTTGAAGGGTCTACTCTACTTAATTTGTTACATGTCTCATTTTATTTCCATCTTATGCAATTTTTGGTTTGTTTGTAGTTTTAGTATTTTTTAAGTAATATAAATAATTACATATGTTATAAATGATGTGATTTGAAGTGCAATCATAATTTAAAATTGTAAAAATAATGCAAATATCACAGCATGGCCCTTGTGTATATTACACCTTGGTTGTTTTATGCATGTTATTATTCAATCTGCAGGAACATGTTTTATTTCAATGTCTATAGTTATGACATATTTTATTTAATTATAAAACAAAATTCCATAACTTCAACATACTTGTTATGTTATGTCTACTAAACCAAAACAATGATGGAAGTGATGAATGCAACCATTATCTTGTATGTGCCACTCACAAATTATCATACATCAACCCTGTTGTGTCTCTTCATGATTGGACCTCCATGCCATCATGATATCACATATTAAAGTTGCTTGTCTTTCAGCCCAAGTATAAAATCATCATGATGTCTAAACCTAGGGACCTATAATAGCCCTCCCTTGGCTTGGTTTCCACTTCACAAGAAAAGGTTTAGTATAATTGCCCGCCCTAGTGAAATTCAGGAGGACAATGTATCAAATTAGCAATGTATATCGGCTAAACAATGTATTGGTCATAGCCCCATGGCGATGTAAGAATGCACCATCGTCTTCATGCCCATGTCAACCATGCAAGGGTGTACCATGCCATTGTCGTGTATGCTAATGATTATGTTTTAGAGTATCTCTTCCTTTAGGTTTAGGTTTTCATGGTCTTGTGTTTATTTCAAATGTAGCAAAGAGATAGATGAGAGAGAGAAGACAGAGGGGATGATGAAAAAAAGACCAAGAAAGAAAAAGATGATAGAAAGAATCAAAGATGAGAAAGAGATAGTAGATACAAAAATACCTAAAAGACAAGGAGAGGTGGAAAACAAAATGGTAAGGAAGACGAAAACAAACAATAGAGAGAAAAAGATTGGTAGAGAGAGGAAGGGTGGACTCAAGGAAGAGATAATAGGGAGAAAGAGATAGAAGATGCTCAAGTTTGAACATGATATCATTTTATGGTGGGAAGAAGTTGAAAGTGGAATCACTTAGGAGATTGGTGTTCAAGGTTCCTAAAGTATATGAGCAAGTGGGCTATATTATGTGCAAGATAACTCTCTTATAGGACTTGGTGAGAATGCACAATTTTTTGCTATTATTTTCCCTTTGCTAGATTTTCTTTTCATGTATTGTTGTATTTTCAAGTTGTAATGTATGAATGTATTAGAATTTATATCTTTTTTTTTTGTACAAAATGCAATGTCTCCAAACCCAAAATATATATATTGAGTCATTCATTGTAATATCATATTATTCAAATAGATTCGGCATTACTTATATTATTTTTTAAGTTGTTGAAGTTTTTAGAAATTTATTGGCCCAAATGTTGAATTTGGGAAATTCAAAATGTCGTTTGTTGAATTTATAAAAACTTAATGGGACAGCCACAAATTGTCACTTTGTTCAATAAGTAGTTGTGATTCATAAGCTTTTGAAGCCAGGGTAAAAGAACTTGCAATAGTTTACTATAACACGCTTTCTTCTACTTCTACTTCTTTTTCTTGGAATAAAAGAAGCTACAAGTGATGTAGTGATGGAGGATTATCATATCTGGTTATTGTGCTCATCAAGTCTTCAACAAGTCTGTTCCATCAACAAATGCAATAACAACAACAACAACAATTTCTAACATTGTTGCATGTGAGTATTTTTTGGGGCAAGCATTGGATGGTTCATACTAGCAGGATCCTACAACTTTTAATGCTTGCTGTAACTAAATCATAATGTTGTCAAATATCACATATATGATGCTTGAACTCTTTTATCATAAGAGCCAAACTATTTTTTCACAAATAAGGAAAAAAAACTTTGTTTCATTCCATGTCAATGTTGTTTTTATTATTGGTGGCAATGGTGAGAGTGATGTCATTATTGCTTGTGCTATTGCTGGCAATGATGAAGAATATGTTGTTGTCACTTCCATTACTAATAGTAATGGCAAAGGAACCACTACTTGTTGCAACAACACCAAAAGAGTTATTGCTTGTTGCAACAACCTTTGTAGCATCGAATGAATTGTTGCTTATTACAATAACATTGAGAGAGTTGAAAACTACTTTTTGTAATAACACCGAAGGAGTTACTTGTTATAGGACCACCACCACCATGGCTTTAAGTGCGATGCATCTTCATTCATGCTCAAATTTTCAAGGGATCAATGGTAGAAGCTTTTTGTCTATTGATTCCGTTGTAATAGGAAAAAGGGCTTTGAAGTTAGATCCCTTGTAAATGGTGGAAGTGTATGTTTGAGTCACTAAAGGAAAAATGGGTGTAGCCTTGCCACTTGCCCCCAAAATTGGTCCATTGTGTCCATCCCCAAATAAGGTTAGACCTATGTTTTTGTTGGTTACACAATTGAGGGTAAAGACCCAAAAGACCTATCGAAGGAAATTAATGAAAGTGAGGTTGAGATTTTAGAATAGAGAAAAGCATGACGTTGTAATTTTTTTATTAAGGTTGATTCTATTTTCTAGCTTGTGAGAGTTGGTGAGATTTAAATGCGATGCATTTGTTGTTAACATGGGTGTTTTTTTCAAGAGTTTGTGAGCTTGTTTGCTTTGGTGAACTCTGTCCTTAAGGTCCATCCTTGCATAAAACAAAATGCAAACAATAATGAAATGGTACAATATTATTCATGTTAGCTTTCTTTTCGTTTCCTAGAGTACTTATATGAGTTTGTTGTGTCTGTGTGTTTGTGTTTAAAGATTGTCATAGATGGAAATGAATCATGAAATGATCATCCTTTAATCCATGATGTGAAATCGTTCAACAATGTGTTCACACTTTTGATGGGACATTTTACAAATGATTCTTGAAAAAACCATCAAGCTTATGTGGATTATTGCCATATGATAAAATCATAGCTACACAACATCTATTGTTGGTGGGTGGTTAGTTAGGACTAACATTAAAGGTATTAGTTATGAAATGAAGCAAGTAAGAGAAAAAAACTTTTATGTGGATGAAATTATGTAAGTTTGATGGCATCATGACTTTCATTCATGGTGTAATAGATTTCCTACTTCCAAAGAAGTATGGGTTGTTAATGTTTTTGTCTCTTAAGACAATTTATAGGACCAATTAGCATTAATAAGCAATCGTAACTAAGACAATTTATGGCACATGCCAACAATGGATAGAATACAATTACCATGGTATGATCACAAAGCCAAGAAACTTTTACTTATATGAGTATTTTTTGTTTCTTAACTAACTATTTAAGTACTCTTATGCTACCAACATGTGTATAACTTTTAGTTGCAATTGATGTTGTGATTACATTTGCTTGCAAGAAGCATTCCTCCATTACTACCAATGTTGTTTTTGCTGGATCTATCTCCATATTAATTTCATTATGTTCTTCAATGTTTGATGTGAAATGGAGTAAAGAAGTGTTTACCTTTGCTTCCATTGCAACAAGTTGAAATTCATTTTATAAAACCTTGGTAATTCCTATCTTATCCCACCCTTTCACTATGGTTTTTTCCATGCCTTGCACTTGCTTCCATGCACAATGTAGCCATTCACAAATGCGAGGCTTTAGGTTACTCATTTTGAAATCAATCTATGGATTTTAGCTATTTTCAATCTGCTGTTTGATGAATGTAGTAATTCAAGAGTTGAATTGTACCTTGAATACATGTTTTAGTGGCCATTACAAAATGATATTTACTAGTTCTAAAGGAAATTCATTTTTGAATGGTTCAATTAGTTAGAATAAATATCACCAAGATATGTGGGCATGTTTCTTTCATCAAAATCATGACCTTTATGCATAGACCACAATCTAACAACCACATAATTTTCTAACTTTCCTACAATTCTAAGTGGCAAATTTGAATGTGCAAGTATGGCAACAAGATCTTATGGATGAATTGTCTTGTTGTTTCCAATGTTAATCAATGGTTTTCACTAAAGGTAAGATCCCAACATGAATTCATGCATTTGTCTTTCCCCCCATTAGATGGTGGCAAACATGATGAATAGTACCCATGAACACAATTTGAAGGGGAAATAAAAAACCATTTGTAGCTAAAGAAGTAACCATTGTAATTTTATTTTTCTTCAACCCTTAAAATTTGAATGTGCTTCAATCCTTTATTCTCCCAAGTCCTTTTTTCTATTGTTGGGATGAGATGAACACTTTATGGTTCATATTAGCAACTAGGGCTAGAGGAATGTTATAAGCCTTCATTATTTAAGCTACCCAATAAGCCATGTTGCATCCTTGTTTAGACTAGTTAGGTGCTAGTTTATTTGTTGTTGTTGTGACCATTCTAAAAGACCAATTCATGTATTGTTTCATGAATTGATGGGTCCATTATCTTGTGATTATAAACCTTCCAAGGCCTTCTTGCAAGATTCAAGTGTTGCAAATTCTATCATTCTAGGAAGAATAGGTTGCATAATGTCAATTGAAAGTGGATGTCCAACTTCTTTCATTTTTCATAACATGACAACAAATAAATCACAAACTTCTAGGTAGTCCTTCAATGCATGTATAATTTTTTGTTGAATTTCATTGGTGTTCCAACCTCCATTACATGCTTATAGTTTTGATTAATTCACCATTGATAATGAACCATTCCCATAAGCATGCCCAATTTAATTTTTCATAAGGACTTGGCATGTTGGGCTTCTTGAATGTTGTTTTGAAAAAGTGTAGTGCTCTAGAATTGTTACCATGTTTTTTATTGCAACAATAATGGGAGGCCACAAATGAGGCTAGAACCAATTTGTGTAGGATCCTTTCTTCTTTGACCACTTCGCAAATCATCCTTTGTAGGTGACAATCCTTTCCTCTTTTGTTGCTCCCATTTTTAGTAGGTTCTCATCCTCTCTCTTTATCTCTTGTGGAGGTAATATTGTAATACAACCTTTCTTGGCCTACTAACATGATGTTTTTCTAGTTTGTTGACAACCAATTATTTTTAAACAACTTGTTGATTGAAAATTTGTACATCATGTTTCAATTCTCCTCTCTTTCTTCATTTGTAATGCTTTTGTACATTATTGTAAGTAGTTTTTTTCTGTTCATTTTGAACATTACAAACCTTTACCAAAAGCCTTGTAAATCACAAAAGTGAAATCCCCACCAAAACCTTCAATATCACTCAAGAAAACTTTCATGATTAGGCTTTCACCATATCTTCATAGACTTGTTGTTTTTTAAGTTTGTTGAAAAGGAAATTAGGAGGGAAACAAAAATCAAGATTATGGAGGCAAACAATTTAATTAAGAAACATAACAATTGAACGAAACTTCAAGTGGATGAAAATTTATTTTGACATTCATCCATGCCAAAAATAGAAATATTTTTTACAATTTAAGTAAAAAAAAAAAATTTAAATTTTAAATACCAAAATGTAGTTCGATAAATTAAAAAAATATGTAGCATTAAATTGTTGAATCTATTTGAATATTGTGGTAGTTGTCCAAATTCAATAGTGTATTAATTGATGTTGGCCAATTATTGCCAAAATTTATATATCTAGGTAGGTTATCAAAAAGAAGTTTTAAATTTTAAACCCAACAATTATCAATATCAAAATAATATTTTTGGTTATCAACTTAATTGATTAATTTATGGGTAATAATTGATAGTTATGAATAAGGGTTGGTTTTCAAATACTTGATTGAGAACCACCAATTACTTTGTTGGTTATACATTAATTATAAATTTTTTAAAAATAATATATATATTTAAAAATTCCATGTTTTTTAATTTTCTTTGATAAACATGTTTAACATTTTAAAACTGATAACCTACCTAGATGATAACTAATCATTTAGGTAGGTTATTAAAATTTGAAAATCCAATGGTAGGTGGGTTATTTTATGGGTTTCAAAAAAAATCAATACTCAACTAGCTAGTAGGTAATAATTATATTTATTAAATGCAGTATTGTTATTACAACATATTTACTATCTTTGTGGTTAATTGGTTGAGGACTATATCATTTGTGTGTATTAGACCAAGGTTCAATTCTTGTTGCCTACAAATTTGAATTTTGGAATTTTCAACATGTAATGTTGATAATTTTTCAAAAATTCGGCAAAATGAAAAAAAGTTAAAATTATGCCCAAACTACCCATGTATTACATTAATAAACCAACACTAGTACTGACCTATTTTTTTATCAATACATAACAATATTGTAATAATTCATAAGTACACCAATGTCTTAATGAATCAATGTTAGCCTTTTTTGCACTTACTTGATGTAATCCACCAACTTGATTTTCTTCATTTCATATGAAACCGTGCACTTGGGTTATGACCTAATGAATACACCCTTGACAATTTGAACATTTGTTGACCCTTAATATGTTAAATGACAACTTCCCAAAATAGGTCTTCATGATCAAATGGGCCATTTCGTGGGGTTTGAATTGAGTATTCCAATGTAATGAGTTCAACCTAACAACTATGTTCACACAAATGCAATAATTTTCCCTCCATGGTTATTGAACTTGTTGTGTGAAATTTAGAGTTTTGCAACAATAGAAGTTTACATGCCCTTCATGGGCATGGAACTAAAAAGACAATGTCTCATGTGTATGTTGTGGCTTGTGAATATATTTAACCTCACATTGCAAGGTTCTTATCATTACCATCTTGTTACTACTAGTGATTTCACATCATCACATTGGTTTAATGAAACAATTACACAACACACTAAAAGTTGCAAAAACATGAAGATAGCCTAGGTATGGGTGTAACGTTAAAACATGCTAGATTTTGTAAATATGTCAAAATGGTAGAAACATGGGTCACACCACAAGGAACATCATATCTCTTGGACCATCTTGATTTCAAGAATGATATATGATTTTATGCTACACAATTGAATATATGTTTTATATTCTTACATTATTTGACCCATCATGGATTTTTTAATGGTCGATGTGAATCAAAATTTTAACATATTTCAATGCTTGATTTAAGCATTTCCTATATCAATTTTTTTTTAAAGCCTATAACTATTTCAAGATTGAACAAAAGAATTATTTAGGAATCCTTAATGATTTCATATACTTATGTTTCTTGTTGGAAGAGATGCCTATGACATGATTTGCCTCTAGGAAAAGTGTCCAATAACAATTTTAAAATATGTATATCAAATTTTTGATTTATAATTGAACATTCAGAAAAGCATTCGTCCAAGGGCCACTTGAATATAAAGAACAATTTTTTTAAAAAGTTCAACTTTGATTATTGTTTGTAGGACTAGTGAATTAATATATGTTTGTAATGACTATTAATTAAAAAAATGAAGACTTAGTTATTGTGATGTCTATCAAGAATTATGGTGTTCTTAGTCAAATTCAATATATGCATTCAAGAATATGGTGTTTTGAACTATATCATCCTTTGAATTTAAAAAGAAAATCCCATATTTTGTTTTTTAAATAATCAAAACCTTGAGTACATGAACGCACTAATAGGAAAAAAAGAAAAGAAAAAATGAATTTAAAGATTTTTATTAAATATTTCTTGACTATTCATGAAAAATGGACCTTATGTCATTCCTTGTGGTACCACCCAATCATACTTGCCACTAATAGGGGCGGAGGGGCCTAGTTCACCTTGCATTTCATTAGTTTGATAGTGAAATTGAAACAATTCTTTTGTAATCAATTCAACCTAGCTTGTTCCTAGTGATCAAGGGCTAGTTGTTATAGAAAGGTGACACATGTCACTTTTGGTTAGTGATTTCAATAAGGTTCACACATGACCCCAAAAATTCTAAAAAAATGACATGTGGCATTTTACTTCCCCACTTAATGAAATGAATTCACCATGCCTTGTCACCATTTCATGCATGATTTGGGAATTTAACCTACTAAATTCACCATGATCAATCCCTATTTTGGGCACAACTTAACCATTTAAACTATTGACTTCACCATGTTCCTTCACATTTTGGGCACAACATAATGATTTAATGTATTGATCAATTCACCATGGTCTATCCCCATTTTCATGGGCACCAATTAGCCATTCAATTAACCTATTAAAATTCACCATGTTCCTTTCCATTATGATCCAAATTGTTGAAAGCCATTAGGCTAACAAGAGTTGTGGACCTTTATTGTCCAAAAGCCCAAATTACATGTTGTTGGTAAAGATTAAAGGGGTACATTCACAATAAAAGGAGCCAAGGAGGTTGTTACTAGTGTTTAAAATTGTACTTACATTACTTTGGAAAATCACCATTAATTGTATTTAATGAAATTTTTATCCATAATTTGTAATTATGTTTTGGTGCTCATGAAATTGGACTTTTATGAATTTGGAGTCATTTCACTATGTTATTAGAATCCTTTGGCATACACAAAACACTTGTTAACAAGGTCCTTTAAAAGACTATAAAATTGAACATTTTTTTTGTTACTCAAACTTTCATCAAACGTTTTCAAATTTATTATGGGCTTTAATATACTTCATAAGAAAGGCCACATGTGTTTATATTTTTAAATGCACATGTATTGAATCCTTTTAACAGATGTTGCTGATTTTGATTATGAATGTCTTTAATGGTCAAAAAAGTTCAAAATTTGTCATCATGGTTAAAAACAAAATTATGCATATGATTATAATCTAGGTCTTCATGCAATTTTTTTTATTATTATTATAATATGAGTCATGTTTGGTCTCAATATTAATACACAATCCTAAAAATTACATTTAAAATACAATTTTGATATTTAATAAACCCATACATGTAGGACATGTGTAAAATGCAGTCCTTGGTAAAGACTCCAACCTTGGTTGCCGTGGCTCCTTTTATTGTGTTTTTACCCCAAGATTGTTGGTAACTAGTTATGATATTGTCATTCTCTTCACCACTATTATATAAACAAGTCACTTCTAGCATTGCATGACACAAAAACACTTCCATAAAACTTGAAGCATTGATACACTATATTGCAAAATGTTAATACATGGGTCTATAACATTGAAAAATACACATACCCTAAACTTATGTTATTAGTTATCATATAACTATTTTGCATGAACATTATTTATGGCATCTAAAAAATATTATAATTTTGATGGAATTGTATATTATGTGATGCAATACTTTTGATGAACAGTACGATACACATGACAAGGGTCATGATAAACATACAAAAGAAAATGAGGTCATGTGGCTATTAAATACTACTTTTAGATTGTCTTCATTTGTTTTATATACAAACCAACAACATGATTGAATGACATAAAATACTACAAATCTCAAAGGAGTTATCTTTAATACATTGAAAAACTTAAAATCTAAAACTAATGCACTTTAAATATTGTTCCACATTAAATTATCATAAATTCATTATGGTATAAAATATTATATTGTTGGTCTATTGAAATTTGAATGCAATAAAAATAATGGCATGTTATAGTGTAATTTATGGGTTAGTATTACAATAGTTAATTTAAAAGTTTGCAAAAGAATCAACATTTTACTATTAGCAATAATGTCATGCATAACTTGAAGTTAATTTAGAACCAAATTTTTTTCACTTGCATTCTTATGCATGTTCTATCACATCAACTCTATAGTAACACTAAAAGAAAAAGTCTTTTTTTAAACTAAAAAGTTTTCAACTACATGTAATTTTTAATTATGTTGCAATTACAATTTTTTTAATATATAAAAAAGTAAATGGTGATTACCAAATAAATTGATCCACCTACTAATTATTTTAAGAATTGAAAATTAGCTTCGAGTGGAACCATCTCTAAAATATTCTTGCATCAATAAACTTCCTAATTGATCCATAGTTAAAAGGTTAACTTGAAATGTTCCCAAATGAAAATGCATCACACAAGTTGTCCATTTGACTATTTTGGCAATCTTGGTTTAGGGTTGGATGAAAAAGTTCAAGCCATATGGATGAAATGTTATACACATTTGTAACTTTTCATCCAAATAAATTGTTTAAAACCCTTTTGGGCCATATAATTAATGTTCAACTAGGGCCCATGTAATGACCTTTAACTTGAAGGTAATACCAAGGAAAAATAATGTTACACACTCACAAAGCTAATTTATTAACTTTCTTACTCTATTACAACTACTCACATAAGAATAACCAATTGTATATGAAAAGAGGAAAAATCTACTTTTTAGACGGTATCCTACTTTCTCATCCTAACTTCCTCTTTCTAAGTGAGGAATCTTAATGTGATAGTAGGTTAGTTGCATAGAAAAATGACCATAAGCTCATTAGTGAATAAGAGGATGATAATTTGGGCTTGCAACATAATTATCACCATAGGGCAACAACACTTATAGTCACTCAAGAAAAGAACTTTTTTTTTATGAAAATACATATTTAAGCAATAAATAAACTTGTCCCAAGAATGCCTGCCTTTTGTTTTTATGTCCTATCATTTGCCCAACCCTCCTATCATCCTATCAAAATAATAAAACTTCAAACTCAAGATAAATCCAAAGAAAATAAAGATTATACATAAGCACCTTTGTTTTATTGCCTTCTTGATTTTGTTCAAATACATCCAAGGACTATTGTCCCTTCCCTTCTTTTACTCCATAATCAACATAAATTATTAGCCTAAAGAGAAATAAAACAAAGAGAAACAAAAACATAGATAGAGGAATGAAAAAAAAAGAACAAAGGAGAGGAAATGAGAAGGAAAAAAAAGAAGAAGAAAAATCCACTCTCAAAAACAAAAGACAAAAAAATCCAACAAAGGGAGAAACAACCATGTAATAAGAGGCCTTCCCACCCCTTAAATCCTCCCCCAAGTCCATACTCAAAAAGATCATCACTAGAAGTCTCACTAAATTAGATTCAAGTCTTCCTAATTTTACTTCAAATTATTTCTTACTTTTTAATTAACTAATTAGTCAACTACCAATTTTAGAAGGTAGATGGTTAACTTGTTACCTACCCTCCTTAGAATAAAGATGACAATTGAAGCACAATTCTTGAGGCCATCTTTGATCAAAGTTTGTGAATTTGGCATGCATTCTTCAAGTTGCCTAGATTTAATTCAACGATGTGAATATGTTTGATTGATCGTCATTGGCAATGGCTTGAATTTCACAATCAATGGTAATGTGCATCCTTGCTATTACCTTTTTGCAAATGAGATTTATTTGCAATGGAACTATTTTGTGCGAATCATAGAAGTGTTCAATTGAGAGAGGCTTGAGCTTGAAATGCATGCAATATGGGATTCAAGAGCTAGAAAATATTGGAACATATCACCATTTAAGGAACATATTTAGTTGAATATCTTTGGATGTTGAAACGAAAAAAAAAAAAAACATCCATTGAAATAAAAATCCATGATTCATGTTGAATGTCAATCCTCATATGTGCCAAGGTTGCTTGGAGGGCCATTCCATTCTTTTCCAAATGGTGTGAAAAAATATTTAGGTGCAACTAATTCATTAAGAAGAAAATTTATAATTCATTTAAATGTAAATAAGAGTGCTTATAATTGATTATAAAAATATATCTAAAATATTTCCAAATTTAGTAAAATAGTCCATTAATTATCTATTATTTCATAGCATACGAAAAAAAATGCCCCCATTCTCTCAACTATTTCATAAATTATTCAAAGAGTGACATCTTTTAGGGACATCTTTTTTTAATTAACCAACATGTTTTGACTTTTCTTCATCCAATAGCCAGTCATTCCTTTAGGAAATTATTTTCCTCATCTTTGAAGAAACTCATAGATCACAATGAATCCCCATTTCCTCGTGTTGTGTTACCTGAACAAACCCAAAGGAAAACAAGATTGTACAAATAATGCAAACAAACTTGGTATAAGTCTTCCCTATATAAGTTGAAAATCTATGACTCTATTGAAATTATTGTTTTAGTCTCCAGAGGAAACTATTACTCCTCCTCTCCAGTGTTTTTTTGTGTGAAATTTTTTGCCATTCCTTAAACCAAAAATATTGGGAAAATTTTGGAATTTTTTTCTTTCCTACTCTAATTTTGAATAGTTTTGCTAAATTTTTGAAATAAATTCGCCTAAATTTTAAATCAAAAATTTAATTTAATAAAAAAAATTTAAAAAATAAAATAAAAAAAACCTGCTCCCTATCCAATGTTTTTTTTTTTCTTTTTTGCTAATTTTTTTGCCAGTGGATCATTTTTTTTCAAAAGAAAAAAGGTAATTTTTTTTTAATTGCAATTTTTTTTGAAAACAAATTACCCTATTAACACCAGATTCTACATCAGTTTCTTGATGGTATCCAAAGTATAAAAGGATGGTTAATTGTTTTTCAAATTTATAGCCAAAATTAGCTAAATTGTCTTATGAAGGATGATGAACACTCACAAAAAAAAATTTAAACTTAATTTTGAAAAGAACAGAAAAAAAAACTACTCTTACCCAATGCCCTTGCATGATGCAAATTGCAATCCCTAAAGATTTCAAAGGGTTAACAATTGAGAACACTTTTCCCAAAACGTACTGGTGAGTTGAGACTTGAAAGAGTTAACAATTAGTTGGACTACTATTTGAATCAAATCCAAAATTTTGTGCAAAATTTGGCACTTGAAGACAAAAATAGATAGTTGAAACCTCTTTTTTTGCACATGAAGACAAGAATTGGAAGCACCTTTTTATTTTTATTTTTTTTCCATGTTGTTCTCAAGTTGTTCCCAATAGGAGCTGTACTTTCTATCTCATAGCCTTTGCTTGTCTCACACTTGTCTGTGTTAGTTAGCCTCTATAAAATAGGCCAAATGGAAAAAAAAAAGACTACAAAAATAATTCTATTTTGGGAGTTTTGTGGTGTATGAGATATTATGCAACTATGAGATTGTATTTCCAAACCCCACTATCACAAACATCCAGCTCTCTTCACACACACACACACACACACACACACAAGCACAAGATTATTAAATTTTAGTGCCCATTTGACAAACATCATCCATTGTCCCTGGGACCCAAATTGAAAGATCTCTCTACAATTTCCAAACCAATTTGGAAATCATAAAATGTCTCCTTTTAAATTGTTCCAAGTATTCACTCTTAAGATGCTGCTCTTATTATCTTTAAAAAAAAATGAGGAACTATTGAAAAGCATAATATGTATATTAATTCAACTTAAAATTTAATTTGAAATGTGACATAAATAATGAGGAACTATTGAAAACCATAATATTTATTATTAATTCAACTTAAATTAAATTAAATTTGGAACATGACATAAATAATTCATTAAGATTAGGGACTCTTCAATGGTCTTTAGTAAATAGGTAGTTTTTTTTTTTTGGTTTTTCTCATGTACCTATGTTCATTTGGTACTTGGGGAATGACAAGATTTTATTGGGGGAAGTTCTCCATAATCAGGGTGGAGTCAAAAGAGACAATTTATTCCAGAATTGTCCGTGAACCACGGTGGAGTCAAAAGAGACAATTTATTTCAGAATTGTCTGTGATCCGGGTTTTCGACCAGGACTTCCGGAAGAGGCAGCTGCCTAAATTTGGGAAAAACATATTGTGTGGGGGAAGTTGTCTAGGTCCCACAACCCTTCCCCACGAACACCCTGTCTATGCCGGATGAAATGTAAAGATTTGGATCCAAAAAGCATGGATACATACCCATGAAGACGATCAGATGATGATCGTGCACAAACATACTTGCCTCCCAAGTGGCCATGAAAAGGGGAAAACCGAAACACACGGGGATCTGGGAAATCTCGTCCATGTTTGATGCAAAATCGAATTCCTTTACATGGAAGTAACTTCCTGGCTACAAAGACGGCCACAAAAAATAATTTTTAAAATTCACTTGTGGGGGGGGGGGGGGGGGGCTCTTTTAAAAAATTTATCCCCCCCCATGGCTTTCCTCCCGCGGAGTCTGATTTTTAATTTAGTGGGTCTGAAAATATTTTGGTTCTTTTT
>Ga0116231_10003359_pt1 | contig 33355 bp, 28 predicted proteins | sample S1TSphgellanicum_2_FD_89695 | JGI IMG/M metagenome (GOLD analysis project Ga0116231, IMG submission 89695) | Host-associated microbial communities from peat moss isolated from Minnesota, USA - S1T2_Fd - Sphagnum magellanicum MG | ecosystem: Host-associated > Plants > Peat moss > Unclassified... | reverse complement strand
TAATTTTTTTTTACATTGAATTCTTGTGTTTTTTTTTGTTTTTTTTTTTTTCCTTTAATTTTGTGAGATAGTTGGAACATTTTTTGGGCAAATTTTTGCACTATGTGAATAATATTTTGATTTTTTTAGTGTAAATTCGAATTAAATAAAAACCTAATAAATTTACTTATGAAATAATCTAATGATTTTTTTAATCTAATTTTTTTTATAAATATTTTTAAAGATTGATGAGTCTAGTAAAATGAACATGTGATGTTCCTCCTAGTAACACCCAAGGATATTTTTGTCCAAAACTTGACTTGTCAAAGGCTTTTTAATGATGCCGAAGTGTAGCCCAATTATTTTGATTATTTTGTCTTGATTTTATTGAATTTTCATGACAAAAAATTCTAATATATAGATTTTGAAACTTTAATGATATCAAGAATATGTTGAATTTTTTATGTTCCTAAATAATCATTGTATTTAGAAAGCATTTTAGTAATGTAAAAGTGTTTCATTTCCTTGAATCTTTTGGTTTTGAAATACAATTTTGAAAGATGTTTTGATTTTTTTGGTGGAATTTTTTTTCTAAGATTATTTTTGGTATTCTAGATTTTTTGAATGTAATTAATTGAGTAGGTATGATTTGCTCATAAACTTTCAAAGCTCAAGAGTGAATTTGGAAAGGGTCATGACAATTAAAAATGCAAATTTGCATTAATTTTCACCTTTCTTTATTTCAATAAAAACTTATCACATGTGCATGCAATGGATAAATATGATAAAACTAAAACATTTTTGAAAAGAGGCCAAGGAATATAATTTGACCACTTTTGATTTTTTAACTATTTTTTGATGTAATTCCTAATCATATCATCGAAAAATATATATTTACCTTTTACTAGAGTTTTAAAGATAAATTTTAGACCTAAGGTGCAAGAGCTATTGAATTTTGAATAATTTTTGTAATTAATAGTTTATTAAAATTCAAATTTTCAATGAAAAATTGGATTTAATATTCAGGCTCAAAAGTGTAGCTTTCAATATTACAATATGTGTTCAATAGCATAAGCCACAGTAATATTTCTCAACAAATCAAAAACATATTTTGATTTTATTGATTGCATTTATAAATTGGCAAAATAATACCCTCCAAATGCAAAAGGTTCTTGATACATACAAAAAACATGAACCTCCCCAAATATGATTGTGATTCTAACATTTAGATCATCAAACTATTGTGAATACATATATAACGAATTGAGTCACAACCGAATTATATAATTGTACTTTTTTTGGATATAATTTGTCAAATTATTTTGTGATCGTAACTCGATAACCATCTCGAGTTGGTCATCTTATGATGTGTTTCTTCCTTGTTGGACATCCATGCCCAAGTTATATGCCATATTCAACTAGCTACATGTAGTTTCAAAAACCTATCAATACCACTTTACATGTCTAATGTGGAAAGAATGTGGATAGAAAATATTTAACCACACACGAAAACCAAACATATCCCAATATGGATGAAAAAATTTACAAATTTTCATATTAATAGATCATTTTGTGTTAAATCATCAATTTTAAATTAAGAGCAGATTCAGCTTTAGGCAAAGCCTTTGCCTACTATTCAATTTACCAATTACAACACAAATTAATAAAATTTATCATAAAATTATATACAAGCAATTGACATTATAACAACTTTACAATATATTATTTCCTATGTGTATGTTATCAAGGTTTTAATGAATCAATGTACATGGATCCATAAAAGATAATTAAGTTATAAAATTGTCTAATAAATTTACAATTCTATAGATTTTAACTTCCTATAACATAAGAAGCACCAACATATGAAAAATGAAATAGTTGAATGTGTGATGTATCATTAATAATTTATTAGTGGAGGAAGCTTGAAGTACAATACATTGATTTTTAGAAGCCTTCAATTTTAATGATGTGCACATTCTCACGTGGAGGATTTTACATTTTTAAATCATGCAAAGGAACATTTAAAATCTTGGTGTTGTTCTATGTCTACCCATGTGCATTTAGATTTTTCAGCTTTGGTTCATGGATCTAAAGTTGAGGACCATCAACAAACTACCAATATGTACCCTTTGTCATGTGCAATGTAGTTTTCTTTCAAAACCACAATCCTTATAGCTCAACATCATCAAACAATCCATCATTGAACATCATCCATCTTATATGAAATATATCATTTATTATTATTATTATTATTATTATTCTTATTATGTGTTTTGTTTTTTCAATTTCATGATGTTGTTCAAGTGGCGATGAATGTTTTTTTGGTGTGATTTTTTGTCAAAATGTAAAAAACAATTTGATGTTGGGACCCCTAAAAAGGTTCTTTTGAATTTTTATTCACCAAAACAAAAGGGCCTTCGAATTGGGTTCACTAGATTTAGAGTGCATCCTTTTAGAAGCCACCAAATAACAACATATTACCAAAACATCAAACTTTTGTGCATTATCATATCGACAATTACACCTATAATTGTGCACACATCACATAAAATAACATTTAAAAAAACCCTAATTAGCCCATCATACCTAAAATGATTTGAAAACCCACGGCCACTTGGGATTATATCCCAAACATTAAATAGTTCAAACTTTGTTCACACATGAATAGCTTCTAAGCTAAAGCACAATTGATTACATTAACTTATCATTAATTTAGTTATGACTTAATTAAACACATAAATTAACATTTTTAACAAATTATTGTCTTACTTATGTTATAGCTAAATTTGGTTAAATCGTCTTATGGATAGTTGTTAAATGGTTACACCACAAAAGTGAGAAAAAACCTTGGTGGCAATCACCCATAAATATATTTAGCCAAATTTGAAAATATTCAAAATATGAAAGTATAAAATATCAAACAGCTTTTCATATTGTGGGCAATTGTGGCAAATTTTGGTGATTTTTTCCAAAAATAAAATAAAATATTATGATGGAATAGTTTTCACAAAATGACAAAAACATTCCACCAAAAAAATCACCTCTTATACATATACATATATAAATCCATAATATACATATTACACATAAAACATTATTTTAAATATTAATGTGGCTTATGCCATTGGCCAAAGTGTAAAAAAGATTATGTAATTATTCCAAGTGTGAACATGATGCTGAGGATAAAGTTCAATAATGAAAAAAAAATTTAAGATTCTCAATAACAAAAATTACTCAAAATTCAAGACCACCCACACCTTGAATTTAAAAATTATGAAATTACCTTTGTTAAATCCTATTCAATAAGGGCTTTCCAATAAAACTAAAAGCAAACCCCAATTTCCCAAAAAAAAATAGTTTTTTTTTTATTGATGTTTTGTTGATGAAATTGTTCAAGATTCAATAACTCTTACACCATAGGTCTAAACAATGCTAAATCACCTTGGTGCACCCTTGTTCATTGAGGTGTAATATGGTTTGGGAAATCCCTTAGTTTATTTCCTCCTATTTTTGCATTGAATTTCACCTTTCTTTGTTGTGATTTCTCTGTTGATTTTGGATCTATTTCTTTCGGTCTTTATTGTAAATGGCTTGTTGTTGCGTATTTAACTATTCACTATTTTCAATTTTCTATGTGTGTAGCTAGCAAGCATACGATCCTATACATTATAATTAACATGACGTAACTTGCATACAATGTTTGCACTCCAAATTAGTTTGTTGGATGTTGATTAATAGTGGGAGATTGTATGTGTATTGCTTTTGTACATTCCATATTATTTGAATGTTTGTGCATTTATGCATGTCCTAATCTTTTTCATTTTGTTAATATTACAAGTCAACCAGTTGTGTTGATTTAATCTTAAACAATGGCAAACTTTGAAGGTTCATAGGTTATGGGCCAACATTATGGGCATGTTGACAAGCTTTTTTGGAAGACATTACATGCAGTGGAAACTCAAGATCGAAATTGTGCTTAAAATAAGGGAGTTGTGGAACCTTGTTGGTGGGAACAAGCAAAAGCTAGTGGAAACCCATGTGAATGCCTTGGTTGCATACACTAAACGAAAGAATCGTGCTTTGAGCCTCATCATTCAAAGTTTGTCAAATAATCAACTTATTGTTGTTCACCAAGAGATAATTGCTAGAGGGATGTGGGAGGCTTTGGCAAAGTGACATCTTGACAAAGGATTGACAAATAGATTTTTTTTGACAAGGAGAGTATTCACTAGCTATATGAGTTCTAATGAAACCATGGAACAACATATAAATAAGTTGGGTGTGATGGTAGAAGAATTCAAAGCCATTGAAACTAAGGTGCCTCTTGAAGTCAAGGTGATGGTATGTTTCTTAAACATGTTGGATACTTACAAATTTTTAGTTACGTCTTTAAAGTCTTATGAATCTACAAAACTAACATGGGAAGCTGTTACTACCAAATTATTCAATGAGGAATTCATGAGAAAAGAGAGAGGTGATGCTCCTAGTACTAATGATGTAGCTTTTGTTCACATGTTGAAAGAATGTAGGCTTTAAGAAGACTACAAGAGACAAATCTCAAATGTTTGTAACTATTGGAAAGTGAAAGGTCATTGGGTGAAGGACTACACAAAAAAGAAGAAAGATGAAAAATCTAAGAAACTTGAAAAGAAGATTGATGCAAAAAAAGGAGAACATGGAAATAGTGTTACCGATCGTAGTGAGGCATTTGTCATTACATCATTGTTATTGTCTAGTGATGAATCTTGGTATGTAGATTTTGGTGCATCCATGCACTTGTTTCATAAAAGGGATTGATTTATGACTTTGAGAAAATATCACCAATAAAAATTTATATGGGAGACAATTCAACACAAGAAATAGTTGGAAAAGGAAAAATCAAAATAAACATGATAGTGGGAGTTAACTATATTTTTGCCACATGTAATGATGTCATTTATGTTTTTGGCTTAGCAAATTATTTTTTTGTGAGCAAACCAACATCTCAAGGGTATAGTGTTGAATTTGGTGATGATTTTTGTGAAGTAAGAAATAATCAAAAGAAGATTGTTACACATGGGGTTCAAAAAAAATTGACTTTATGAATTACAATGCACCACTTTTGCTGTTGTAAAACAAGTTCACGTTGCTGTGAATGGGAGTTCCATGGAGGATGTAAATTGTGGCATTAGCGATTAGGCCATCTTAGCATTGACAACTTGATCAAGTTGTTAACAAAATATCAATGGATGGGCTCCTAATCAACAAGGATGAAAAGTTGGAGTTTTGTAAAGAATGTGTGTTCAGAATGCAACATACAGAATCATTTCCCAAGGAGGGAGGATCGAGATTTGGTGAGGTCCTAGGACTAGTCCATTGTGATGTTTAGGGACTAGCAAAGACCACTTCTCTTGGAGGAGTGCAATATTTTTTAACTTTCACTAACAATTGGTCAAGGAAAACATTTTGCTATTTTTTGTAAAGAAAGGGAAAATGTTTTTCAAAGTTCCTAGAAGGTGAAAGCATGATCAAGTAGACCAATTAGTGTATTTTTTGGGGTTAAATTACAAGTACCTTAAAATATATTATGGAATCATCAAACATGTAATTTGGTTGGGTAGAAAGATTGAAGTTAATATGGTTTTTTGATTTTATGTAAAAAAATGATAAAAACACATTTAATCAAAAGTTAACTAAGATTATTGTGAATGAAAGTAGGTGCAAGTAAATGTCCTATGTCATAAAAGTAGGTGCAAGTAGATTAAAACAATGTCCAAATAAAGTAAAATAAAATAAAATGGAAGCCTTAAAGTATACCATAAGTTTTGTGAAAACATGTAATCTAGAAATGTTATATTTGGTTTTTGGAAATGAAGTAAGTTTAAAACATTTTAATTTTTAATTTTCAAATGCATTATTTACACACTTTTATGATGTAATTGTTTTCATTCTTGTGAAATCTACATTCTTATGATGTCAATTGAGGCTTCATGGTTTTGCATTATAATAGGAAGAGTTCTTGAACTATTTTAATGCTTAAATGTGAAAATCATTATTTTCAAATTAGAGAAGACAACTTTTGTGGTCTACTTGGTTGTGCAGAAATGTAAATAAGAAAGAAACTTAAATTTTTAAAGAGTGACAATGGTGGAAAGTTTGTTTCCAAGGAATTTGAAAATTCCTGGGATTCAACATTAAAAGTTTGCACTTTATAGCCATCAATAAAATGGGGTAGTGGAACAAGTGAATCAAACGATTGTGGAAGCAACACGTTACATCATAGTAGTCTAATGGGTCCAAAATTTTGGGCAGAAGTTGTGAATACTACAGTTTACATCAAAGTTAAATGTCCTCACAAAGTGTGAATGGAACATGACACTTAAACAAACATGGAGTGGGAAGAAACCTTCAATGAATAGTTGAAGGTGTTTGGATGTTTAACATATGCAAAAAGACTTGATGACAAAAGAATTAAGCTAGATGTCAAGAACATTAAATGTGTACTTGTAAGGCACAATTTGGATTCTAAAGCTTACAGACTCATTGACGAGTCAAATGGAAAATTGATCATTAATAGAGATGTGGTTTTTAATGAGGTTGTGAAGAAAGGTTCTTAAATGGGAAGAACAGTAAGGACACTAGAAGTTGGAATGAAGCTTGTAAACTTGGAGTACAAAGATGAAGAAGAAGTGGGAGTAGAAAAATCCCTTCCACATAATGAGACTACTTTTTAAATTGGCACCATGGTGCAATTGGACCAACTTAAATTACCTTATCAAGTTACATTGCATGAGTCTCTATGCAGAACAACCAACGAGAAGCAAAATGTGAATCGATAAACTAAACTAAAAAGTGTACCAACAAAGCTCACACATTATGCTTGTGTTGTTACATCTTTGGATGAACCATTAACACTAGTAGAAGCTCTACAAAGAGAAGACATGAAGCAATGGAAAGAAGTAGTAGATGTAGTGTACAATTTTTTGCTAGATAATGAGACATGGGAGCTTATGAAGCTTCCCACAAGAAGACATGCAACGGCTATAAATGGGTGTTCAAGTTGAAATAGAAGGCGAATGATGAGATTGATCCCTACAAGGCATGTGTGGTGACGAAAGGTTTTTCACAAATTGAAGGGATCGACTACAATGAAACCTTTACATTAGTTGCAAGGTATTCTTCAATTCTTATGTTACTAAGGATATCAATTATGTTGGATTTGGAAATCGATTAGATGGATGTGAAAATACCCTTTCTCCATGGCAAGTTGAACCTAAGAATGTTTACATGGTATAACAGAGGGGTATGAAAAACCCAACTATAAAAAATTTGTGTGCAAATTTAAGCAGGCAATATATGGATTGTGGCAAACATCACAGATTTGGAATAAAAGAATAGATAATTTTATGAAGCAAAAGGGTTTTAGACAATGTAAATCATATACTAGCATTTATGTTCAAAGAAAACAAGGGCAAGTTGTCTACTTGGTGCTTTACATAGATAATTTATCGATCTTCAATAAGAATCTTGATGAAATTAAAAAGGTTAAATTAGCTCTCTTAGAATAATTTGAGATGAAGGATTTAGGAGAACTTGAATTTTGTTCAAGGATTCAAGTAATCAGAGATTAAGCAAACAAAATGATTAACCTTAGTCAAGTTCAGCACATAACAAAAATACTTCAGTGTTTCAATTGGAAGAGTTGAAACCATTGAAAACACCTTTTGACATCAATGTTCAACTCACCAAAGGACAAGTTCCTATAATTCAAACAAGGAAATTGCTAAAATGGAAAAGATACTGTACTATAAGGTAATTATTGGTTGCATCATGTATTCCATGATTGCAACTAGATTGGATGTGGTCACCATAGTAGGAATTGTGAACCAGTTCATGTAGAATCCAGGTTATGCACATTGGAGATTTGTAAAGCAGATCATGCAATATCTTTAGGGTACATGTGATTACTAGCTACAATTTATAGGAACATCAAAAGGCAATGAAATGACTCTAACATCTTACTATGATTCTAATTGGGGTGGAGATTTGGATTCCATTAAATCCACCAATAGGTACATGTTTATTCTTGGAAGCACCATTGTGAATTGGAGCAATAAGCAACAACCTACTATAGTGTTGTCCACTACCGAGGTTGAGTATATAGTGGTTAGTCAAGTCGCAAAAGAAGTAGTGTGGCTATAAAGGTTGTTGAACAAACTTGGATTTACATAGAAAGAACTTATAATGATCCACACTCATAGTTAAAGACACATAATATTAATCAAGAATCTTGTTTATCACAACAAAACAAAACACATTGATATTCAACACCAATATGTGAAAGATGTGGTTGTTGTTGGAAAAGTGTTGTTTGTCTATTGCTCAACAATGAGCATGTGGGATGACATTCTTACAAAAGGTCTTCCTATCCAAAACACTTGCTCTGTAATGAGGCTCTTGGGCTTGAAAAATCCAAGATGTGATCGAATGGGAGTGTTAGAATAGTAATTCTAATTATGCGGTTAAACTTGAGTTACTTGTGTCCTAGATTTTTGGGATTGCATATGTTTAGATTAGGATGTAGTTTATTTCCACCTACTTTTGCATTGAATTTCATCTCATCTTTGTTGCAATTTCTCCATTGATTTTAGATCTACTTTTTTCGGTCTTTAATGTAAACAACTTGTTCTTGCATACTTATTCGTTCATTGTTTTTAATTTTCCATGTGTGTAGCTAGCATGCATACGATCCCATACATTAAAACTAGCATGACGTAACTTGTAAACAATGTCTACATTCCAAATTAGTTCATTGCATGTTGATCAATAGTGGGAAAGTGTATGTGTATTGCTTTTGTACATTCCATATTATTAATGTATTGTTTGTCTATTTATGCATGTGCTAATCTTCATCATTTTGACAATATTACAAGTCAGCTAGTTGTGTTGATTTTATCTTAGACAATGGTAGACTTTGAAGGTTCATATATATATATATATATATTTGCTACAATGTTCATAAATGTTATCCATATTTAAAGTTAATTTTTTTGAAAACAACATATGTATAAAGGAAGAAAACACAATGATAATGTATAACTTTATTGACAAGAAAATTCATGTGAACCTCCAATTCATGTCCTTTTGTTTAAATTTTTTTTTTTAAAAAAAATTGTTGGCATTTGATAGTGAAATTTAAAATACCTTAATTGGACAACACCAATAAATACTTTTCCTTCAAACATTTTGTTATTCCTTGTTTTTGTTAAACAATTTTTTTTGTATCTTGGGGCCACTATCCTTACTTTATTTACAAATAATTTTTAAAAACCAAACCAATCAATTAGACTCAAGGCTTCTTTTTTGCACCCACCACAAGTAATTTGAAAGGTAAGAAAAAGTCCAAAAAATTATGTTTTTAAAAAAACTACAACAACACTAGATGGGGGGCTAAAATGAACCATCTTCTATATTAGTAGACTAGTACTTTAACCTTCATGAATTGGGACTCTTCAAAAATAAAATCTACATCAACACGAAAATTGTTAGAATTGGACCTTGATTTAATGTATTGGTTGAATATTCATAATGTTTAAAAGAATCCCAAGAAAAATAAAGGTATTTAATTTTATCATGGTATCATTGGAGGTGTTGCCAATTAGTTCACCCAAGGCCTAAATGAGGCTAGAAACATTTTTCTACCAACTTATTAGTAAGTTGTGAATTAAGAAAAACAATTATTTTTATTCCTCAAACCCCAACCTTTGTTCTTCCTTTCTTCCACAATGTTTTTGGAGTATTAGAATAGTCAACACTTGGATCAAGGTGAACCGACACTTACACTATTACTTTCACCCTTAAATGGGGGGCCTTTTAGAGCCTACATTTGACTTGGGAAAAGGTAAATTTGAATTCAAAAACCTTGATTTAGTTTAAGGATGCGATATTTATAATGGTTAGGAATAAGCCATGTGTTTTTGGGATTTTTACCAATGTTGTGAGGGTACTCAATTTGCAAGGTAAAAAACAAAAACTAGGGGTTCAAGTTTTTGTGGCCCAAACTTGAGTTGAAACCATTTTGTTGGAATAAAAATTGATTATGGAATTAGTCTTTTGTTAGATCCAAAACCAAAAAAAGAATTGTAAAAAAATATTCTTAAAAACAAGGGCCAGTTCTTTAGGTAGGGAAGTTGACTCTTTTGAAAACTTTAATAAATAGGTCAAACTTTATAGTTAAGTTTTAATTTTAAGTAATTGTTAAATTAATTAAGTACTTTGTACTTACATCGAACGCTATTTTAATTTCTTGTAAAATTTTGTGCCCATACAATTTCTAGCATTAGGGAATGTGTAATGAATGCATATAAAACCAAGCCCAATTTCTTGGAATTAAACGTGAAAATTCTTGGAATTAAAAATGTGTTAAAACTAGAACTAAAAGGTTTAAAAATTTGAAAAATTGAATTCAAACCCTCACCTACCTAGAGAACCTTCAAATAAATTTAACAATGTCATAACTAAAACTGAAAGTTTTAAAAAAGAAAGTCACAAAACAATGGTTTTTATACTAATGTTGTGTGGTTATTAGAATTTTGTAATAAACAATGGTTTTTTAACAAATTAATTAAAGAACCATTAATTTTGATTCTTTCAAAATTAAAAGACCACAATTTTTGTTATTTTAAAACAAAACAACCACATTTCACAATTGTTTTACAAAAAAATTGAAAAAAAAAATTTGTGCAAGAATTGATAAAGTATTAATGGTCATAAATATGGTTTATTGAAAATTTCAAGAAAATTGAAAACCATAATCATATACCAAAATTGGTTTTTTTATCAAACTATATTCCAAAACCAAAATTTGTTTGGTTTGATAACCAAATCTTGAATACAATTGGTTATCAAATTAATTTTTGATTGAAGTTGAAAACTTTGGACATTTTGATGCAAATGTCATTATGTGTGAAGTGTGGTGGGGTGAAAGCACATTATAATGATCAAAAAATATCGTCACAAATACTATTTTTTGAAATTGTTCAACTTTCAACTTCCACTAAGCCAATATTGAAAGAGGTTTTCATAAATTATATTCAAATTAAAGTAGTTCAATTGTCAAATAATGCAATTGTAAAAAGAAAATTATATATTTTTATTAATATTAAATGATAAAATAATATATTTGTGAGAAAATAAAACTTGTAACAATATATTGCAAAGTGCAAATATATTTTTTAAGTGATTGAAATAATTGCAAAAATTGATGAAGTACTTAATTATCTATTGAATATGAGTTGATTGTATCATTTCAATTACAATTGAAAATTTTGACTTGTGTGATTTCACAAAAAAACATATGGACAAGTTTTTCATTCAAACAAATATAAGTGTGTCTAAAAATATATATTTTATGAAAAAATTACTCTTGTTTGAAAGATAACAAGAATTATGTTGGAGACCTTTGTATCAAAATCCATTTTATATGTGTATCAAAATGCTAGATGAAGTCAAAAGAAAAATGCCCCTTTAATAATACAAAATGTATCCCAAATAAATACATTTTTTTGCCCAAAATGGGCCCCCCATAGTGTCCTTTCACCTAGTGCCACATGAAGTTTTTCAAAAATGTTAGTTTAGACCAATTGAAAAAAATTCAAACTTTTCCTTATTTTTGTTAATTTCATATGCTTTGATATTCACATTTTTGAGTGAAAGGTTAGAATTGTCATGTGAAATACATTTGTTAAAATTGCCCATCACATTGAAATGAAAAATGAAAATTAATTTGTCACCAAAAAAAAAATTAAAAAAATCATCAAAGTACACCATTAATTATATAGAATTAAATAACCACCCAACATTGATAAATTTCCTTGGCATCATCCAAAGTTGGTTTTTGAAGGTGATTTTCATGGTCAAGGGTTGGAAGATTTTTTTACCCTTATTACATTGAAAAATTGCGAAGTTTATAACTTTCCATTTGTTTTCCACTTGTTTGGCAAATGTGTATATAATAAGAAGACCATTTTTTGAACAGCCTACATAATAAAAATGAAAATCCAATATATTGGAAAGTTTGAAAACTTAAAATAACTTTATAAAACTTGATATATAAAAATCAATCACAAATCTCTAGAGATCTTAACCTTCACAAGGAACCACATGATATACTATGACATGGCTTGTATTAAATGTTTGGAAATATGCTTTATCATATTATCAAATGGAGTATGATTTTTCTCCAACATATATTATACCTATTATTTATTATAAGTGAATGCACAAGCCTTTAATTCAATCAACCCTTCATTTTTAGTTGACTTTCATTTGCAAGGCCTAATTTGTTTTCGGCCTTCATGTTGCAAGTTCCACTTTTGAATTGGCCTTTCTTTGGAAGGGCTTTAATACTTTTGTGTCTAATTCACATAGGACCATTTTGCAAGGTGAAAGGCATTGAAAACTTTTTAGAAAAGACACCATCCATCCTTCCTCTTTGTTCTTCCTTTCTCCCTTTGCTAAGTGCTTTGTGTTATAAAGCTTGCCAAGGTTCCATCAGCAATAGAAATAATGGTTGACAATGTAAAACATGCAGGATTTTTTTTTGGGTGAGAAAATTAGTAAGTGCTTTGACATATGCAGAAATTTGGGTTTTTTTTTTTAATTAATTTAAATTTAAATTAATTATTTATTTTTATTTTAAAGTTTGAACCAGACAAATAAATCAATGAAGGAAAATGCAAATATCTAGTGGGTTGCTATGAGGGCAAATTTGGGTAGTTGGGTGTTTATTATTATTTATTTACCAGGAAGCTAACCTAGTCATGAAACATACCCCGTGTTGACCGGTTATCAGAAAGAAAAAACAGACACCTGAAGGTTATCAGGCGGTTCTAAAGGGCTGATAATCACAATTCCCCCAAAAATAAAATAAAAAAGGTTTTGAAAACCCTTGGCTCTCCTTTTTTTTCTTTTTCTTTTTAAAAAAGTAACTTGTGAATCCTTTGATTCAGGGCATTATCCCCAAAATGAAGAACTATCAGTTCTTTGATTTGGAAACAACTGAGGAAAAAAACCAAGCTGATGGTTATCAATAAAAATAAAATACCCAGACAACACCACCTGAAAACAAACTTTTAAAAGAAATTAATTAATTAATTAATTATTTAAATGATATATGCCAGTGAGTAGGGAATGCAAAATTGAGTACTAATTTATATTTATATATATATATATATAAGGATGGCATGCATTTAGGGAGGTGTATAAAAATGCACAAGAATACCACTCCATCCTTTCACGCCCTCTTCCACTTGAGCCTTGACAGCAAAACTTGTGTTAAATATAGGGATATGTCCTGGTCATAACCCGCTGGATCCCCTCCCTCGTGGGTTGGTTTTGCAGGATTTGATTGATTTGTTTTCAAGTTAGACCCCACCAAAAGTACGAAGACAATACACACAAAAATAGTAACAAAACAAACACCAATCAAGCCCAATATGCTCATAAAAGACGTACCAACGAAAACAAAAAGACATTGATACACACATAAGACAAAACAACATCAACAACGGGACGCACGGATTCAGAGGAGGCTTCATTCTTCCTTTACTATAGATAATCTATATATATATATATATATGTGAAGGAAGGTAGTTTGTTTTGTTTTGTAGTTATGAGATCCACCGAACCGGGATGCTTCAGATCGTGTTCGTGGTGTCTTTGGAAAGCTCCTGATGAGGAGGGGTGCATGGGCTTTATCCCATTGAGGTGCAAAAGTTCTTGAATCTTGAATGATTTCTTCACTGAAAATTAAATTAAATTAAATTGTACCTCAATTTTTTGGAGGAATTCGAATGTGCCTTTGTGTGTTGTTGGAAAGATCTTGATGAGCAGGATTTTAATGGAATTTTATTTGGTAAGCTTTGGATTTAGAATGTGGGAGATATTGATTTTTTAAGTGATTTCTGCTGCTGAAAATTCAAATAAATTCCCAAAAACCAGGCTTTGGAAGGAAAAATCAGTTGAGGACACGGTAACACTTGTACCTACGGCACAGGCCACACAGACTATATGCATAATGTGATTGTAAAACCTTACACCAAAATGTGGCAGGCTTGTTGTATGTACACAAATATGGATCTTGCTCGGCATAAGGGAAGAAGGAAACACTAAGACTTTTGTTATTTAAAAAGGTTGGTTCCATGCATACTCACATGAAATTGGGACTGTTAAAAGGTAAGAGATTACTACTACGTTAATAGCAAACCACTAGGACGAATCAACAGCATATGTTGCGTTTATGCAATCGCTTTTTTGCAAGTGAGAGTGTCCTTGTGCAAAAATGTTGGTCCAAAACCATTTTGCTGAGTCAAGCTAGTAAAGCTTTTTTACAGTTCTTCGTGCATGTTGTTTGGTTTGTGCATGGCGATGCTCTTAAAGCAACTACACTCGTGATCAATAATATGACCTACTTGCCTAGATATTATTACTCACATCCAAGTTTCGTTTTTCTTTTTCTTTTTCTTTTTCCTCAACCTCACCCATAGAACTGAAACTGGGGCTGCAAAAGTAAAAAGTTTAATAATAACAACCCACCTGGACCAATCAAAACATCTAGCCAATCCATAATACCAGATGTTACGGTTTCATTTTTTCTTTGTTCCCTTCAAGTTCCCAATATGTTCCCAAGGTTCCCAATGTGCTCCCCAAGGGTGTTCCCAATAGCACCTCACTTTGCTCCTATTTTGTGATCTGCATCCAAAGAGGTGATTCTACGGAGGAGTGCCTGATTTTCCAACTTAGTTGTGTTTGCCTCCATACATGCTTGGTAAAACCTAAAATCATACATGCATGTCTATTATTTTACAGCAATAATAATTTTTTATAACATAAAAGGCAACAACAATACAAGCAAATTAATCCATTAAAAATGAATTTCATTATGTTTTTTATTATTACATCCTCATCAAACCCTTATTGAATTTTTTTAAATAACATCAACTTACTTTAAAACATTTATATCTCAAAAAAGAATTTTATGCTAAATTTTTATTTATTTTAAAATTGAAGTGTTTTATTTTGATCAATTCTTGCATAATTTTTTAAATAATTTTATAAAATATCATTTTAATAATATTTAAAGGAATTGAAGCTAATTATTTGTATGTTTATCAAGCAAATTTCATTTTTAAAATTAGTCATATGAATTGGTTTTTACATTTCATCATAGTGATATGAAACCTTATGATACAAAAAGGCAAAGTGTAAACCCAAAAAAACAAAATGATGTAGAGGCCTGATTAAATTGGTTGCCCAACATTCATATTTTGAAAAAAAACCCAACAAGCAGATCGGTAGACTTCAAAACAACCCATCAATTGGATGGGTGCACCCAAAATCTACACATGCGTGTCCATTAGCTTGGGGCAATTAAAAAAATTGATGATAGGGCAATCAATATAGCTACTTCAAAATAACCCCCAAAAAAAAAAAAAGTTGTCAACACACCCATGAACTATAATTGATATGAATCACACTATAAAAATTATTTGTTTCTTTACACTCGGTAAAGGAGCTCAAATGAAGTTGCTTCTGAGGATTTGGGCCAAGTGCTTGGTTCTCACCTTCAGCTGCACCCACATTGGCACAATAGCCACCTTCTTACCCTACACTTTAGTTTGGAATTTCAATAGTACATAAGTTCTTTCATTTTATTTTTCATTTCTCAACTATTATGGGTCAGCTATTTGTATTTTGTGCAAAATTTTGTAGTGTTGTGAATTTTTTGTTGCAAATTCGATGATTTTTATAACTGTTTTTGCCAAAGTTGGAAAAGAAACTCAAATAAATCTTTAAGAAATTGTCAGATTTGTATACGTGGTTCAATTTTAAATTGGGAGTAACTCAAAGAACTATGAGCCAAAAGACATAAAACAAGGTTTTTTTTTTTTTTAATCGTGTTGCAAGCTTGTAGTAGGCTTGAAAGCTTGGGGCACAAGAGTGATAGAAAGTATGTTAGGATAATTGATAGTAGGGTAGGCATGTTTTACTGAGATGAGGGCTACTTGTTTATATTCTAGGTATGTAAAAAATTCAAATAAAATTTAAAAAATTCAAATTGAAAAAGTTGAAGTTCAATTATTAAATTAGGTGCTTATCGATGAAACTAAAACCACAAATCAATTGTTGACAGAAGTCGAAAAGGGAAGAGGAATGAAGGCTCATAGTCAATTGTTAATCAAATAAAAGAGAAAATAAGTATCAATGAATGATGAACAACCGCATCTAGATAATATTGATAAGCACACAATAAGAGCTAAATAAAACAAGTTGAAAGCTGTTAGTGATCTTTCCACAATAAAATGTAAAAATTTAAAAATTAATATATAAAATAAATTACCATGGGGAAACACCACAAATATTATAAGCAAAACTCAAGCACCTAACAAAAAATTATCACCTAATTTATCTATTAAATGCCTTAATGCAAACTCCTTGGTCTTTTTAAAATACAAATCTACCTTTGATTCTTGAAGAACGGTTGGGAGTTTACGTTTTTTTTCTTTTTTAACCTATCAAGTGTCTTTCTTAGGACTCAAGTCCTATCAATTGAAATGGAATCATATGATGCAAAACTATCACCTATAGTTTTGGATGGTGAATTCTATTTTTTTATTTTTTTATTTGATGGGTTTTTCTAGGATCATTATGGTGGGTTTGCTTATAGGGGCATCCTCATGCAAAGGCAAAAGTCGTGTTAGAAAGGGTTTGCCTATATGGGCACTCCCCAATTTAGAAATACAATAAATTCCTTTTATATTGACACCCTTGGTGACCATTTTTTTTGGTGACATTTACGAATTGTGATTCAAATGTGTATAGTCACATTTCATACAAACTCTTACAAGATTGTGATTGTAGGGGAAAAAAAAAACCTTGCAAAATAACCCTTTAATGCTAGAATAAAGGTGTCAGTTGTTTAAATTTCTTGCATGGTTTATTGTAGGTTTTATTACATATTATTAGAATTTAAAAAGTTGTGATTTTTGCTTGTTTTCATATGATAATTTACATTGAGTTTGAGCTCTTTGTATATGTTATCAACTAGATTTTTTTAATTAAAATTTTTTACTTTCTTGGCAAGCTTGCATATTTTTTTGCTTGTTTGCAATAGAAAGTTGTTTCTTTCTTTTTTCTTCAATTAGATTCATTATTGTTAATTTGCACAACTTGAATACAAAGCAACACGAACATTGCCAAAAGGAATTATAATTTATAAAACTCTAATATTTGCCATAGATTTTTTCATTATAGTCACATTTACTAAGAAAATTTTGTAAATGTTTGTGCTACTAATAAATGTGATAATGATTTTGAAAAATGGTGTTTATTACTAAAATGAATGATTAACAAACAATGCGGGACACAAACAAGAATGTGACTAAAATGAGTGTGATTATAATAAGTGGGTTTACTATATAGAAATTCTTTCCCTTGGATCATCTTTATAAGCTATGAAACTTCAACTATGGTCAAAAATTATGGGATGAAATGTGACCTTGTTGGGAACATTTTGAAGAACATATTGAAAACTTGTTGAGAACATCAATGTGAACCATTGAGAACTCGTGAGAACACAACTTAGAGCACCAAAATCCAAAAAAAGTTGAACCTCACATCCCCACCCTTCCCTCCCCTCACCTCACCTCACCTCGCCCCAAAAGGAAAATAACTACTCACTTGGGTGCATATTGAGTTGTCTCATTGGCTACCTGAAAATTCTATTCCTAAAACTTTTTGTCACCATTTTTGGCCTGAGCTAATGCCCCTAACAAGAGGGTGGGTTGCATAGTGTGATTAATATTAATTAGTTCATGGGTGCGCTCACAACCTTTTCTCTTTTTTCTTGAAGGAGCCATATTGTTAGAATCATCATCAATTTTCTCGGAGCATTGGGCACTCTTTGAGCCACCAATTGCAAAATAGAAACAAATGAGCTCTCCTATGGCTCACCTTTTCAGTTTATATACATGAGAGTTAAACTTTGGGCAACATCTTTAGGAACAACTTGGGAACTTGGGTAATCCTTTGGAAACCTGATAGGAACCCCATGGGAACATGACGGGAACACATTGGGAACAAGGATAAAAAAGAAAACTCCCACCCCACCTCCTCCCCAAAAAGAAAAAAATTGGACCCCTGGTGAGTGCATGCTAAGCCTTCTCATTAAAGTCACCCTCCTCTTTCATCACGTATCCCCTCTTTCAATGGTATCCGCAAAGTAATGAAATTTTATTAACTCTGGGTATGAAATGCTGAAACTCAGCATTTAATGACAAGGTTCGAGAGTAATTGTAGTAGGTATACACATAGGAGCAGTGAAAATATATATAGCAGCAGTGGAGGCGCTAGGAAAATGAAAGAGGGGATGAAACTCAGTTTACCACCCAAAATTGGTGGAAAAACTAGTTTGGGTCCCGGTTATTTCGTTTTGTAAAATTTTCATTCCCAGTTCCGCATTTGATGCCCTATTATGCCGAAACTGGCCGTTCTCGCCCCCTAATCGCCTGGCTTTATGGATAATTGTATTGGCTACATGAAACTTTTATTTCCAAAACTGTTTGTCATCATTTTTGGCCTGGGCTAGTGGCATAGGCACAAACTATGGGACATACCCAGTTGTAGTTCACCTATCTACCTATTGTGCTTTGCATTAATTAGATAACATGCCTCCCAAGTTCAATTTTTTTTTTTTTTTGCAATGAGACAATTTGATTGGCCCATCATTCTATAAATAAATAAAAATACTATGGAGGCTCTCCAATTAAAAGGTTCTATTTTGAAACATGGAGCTCCTCCCCTTTGGCCCACCTACATATAGGTGAAAGGAGGAACACATTTGCCAAAGCATATGGGATAAATGTGAGGTGCTATTGGGAACTCTTTGGGGGAACATGTCAAAAACTTGGGAACTCCATGACTCAACTACTCATTGGTTGCATGGAAATTCTATTCCTAAAATTGGGTGCCACTATTTGTGACCTCGACTAATAGCCCTTTCCTAAGAACACCCTACCTATTAGTCTACCTAATTCATCCGAGGTTTGGCAAGTTTTCATCAATTATCAACTCCTCTAGGAGGCTATCATGATATGTAGGGACAAACTGGATAATTGTATATGGATGAAAATGGACCATCTCTATTCTCCTGAAGGACCATTATATCTGGGGTAGTGGCTCCTATAGTATTGGTGCTCTCAACCTCAACTATTACCCTCTATGGACACTCTCACCAGTTACCTAGTCCAAAAAATTTACAAAGTGGATGAGCCATAGCTAAGGCCGTGCCTTAAGAGTGCCAGTTTAGGTCTCTAGTTGTCACCCAACACATTATTAGTTCCAAGTGCAACCCAAAATATATGACTCTCCAAATTTTACACTGCATGGGGAAAGTCTCTTCCCCATGAGTAAAGGCAACAAATGGAATACCATAGTGCGCTTTCTTGGCATCTTGGGCATAAATTATATTATTTTTAGAAATGCCAAAAAAATTCACCCCGAAAAAGAAAAACTCAAGAAAAAAAAAATTGTGAAGGAAAATGAAAAATCTTTTGAAAATATTCCTTTTTTTCAAAATTGAATTCTCAAAATTAATTAACTAATAGACTCGTGCCAAAGAGATAAAGATACACTAGGGTCTAAAAAAACACAAAACAAACAAACGACTCATAGAATGATATTGTGATTCATGTTAATTAGTTGAGGGAGGTGGAGCTCAAGATACGATTTTATTCTATAACAAGGGGTGTGTCAAATTGTCAGCTTGTCATTTACATTAAAATTTATCGTAAGGCAAAAGAGGAATTATGGAAACTCAAATATATTTCACCATGCAAAAATATAAATCTTCAAAAAATCCTCTAAAAGAAAACTAATAAATCCCTCAAGATATTATAAGTCTATAAGCAATCTCAAGTTTCAACACAAGCCAAAATATTATGTTTCAAAAATCCTCATATAAAAATAGACCTATTATTTATTACCTAGGGGCCTATAAAAAATCCCTTAAGCTACTATACTCTATAATGAATCTAAACACAATAATATCCTTTGCCTCAGTAGGCAAGGCCAATAAATTGATCGATTGGCTTAGGAGAGGGAAATAAACCTTTCTAAAACTCAAACATCTAGAGAATCCCATGAAAAAGAAATTTCCATTCCAGTATGAAGTGAGAGGACAAATTTCATCTCTTTGGCCCATCTCTATATATAGGTGAAAGGAGGACAACATTTGCCAAAGTATATGGGATAAAAACAAGGAGGTGTCATTGGGAACGTGTTGACAAACATAGCAAGAACATGAGGAACATATTGGGAACAAGATTGGGAACCCATTGAGAACTTGATGAGAATACATTGAGAACACCAACTAATTCATTGGGATCCAAATTCCAAACCAAGCCTGGTCCCTAAACCCAACTAAAGTCCTGCAAAGACTCTTCTTCTTTCCCCACCACTGGGCAAAAAGCCAATTGAGACTGTTTCCCACTGGGCATAGGCCAAACAAATAAAGGCAAATTGGGGCAGGCTTTTTGTTTGTCCCAAGGGAGAGAGCATCAACCAATTAATTCAATGGCTTGATTTCAGGATGAAAAATTGAAATGAAAAATCAAGGGGAAAATAGCACTAAAGATGATTCATTCATTCATTCATTTATTCATCCATTCATTCATCCCCTATAATAAGTAAGTAAGGATCCTTTAAAAGTACGCTTTCCCACTGACTTGTCCAAACAGACGGACGGTTTGGCCTACTACTGTTGTTGGCCCAAAAGCCGAGAGATTGTTCAAAGCCAATGGGGATGCAGCTCGATTTGTGTCCTCTCACTTTCGGCCTCTCAGATCAGTCGCAGCAGCAGGAGTCCAGGATTCGAAGGACGATGGCGACGACGACGACGACGACCCTCATCAGGTTCATAATAATCATCATCACGGTTTGATGCTTGTTTTGTTGTCGCGATTCAAATGAGCAAACCGACAAGATCGAGAAGCTGAAGAAGAAGAGTTATTGTTGTTGTTGTTGTGTTGTGTGTATTTTTTTTTGGGGGGGGGGATTTGGGGTTGTAAGAGAGTTTGGAGAGCAGATCATGCAGGTGGTTTTGGATCAACGTTGTTGCATTTTGCAGCAGCAGCAGCAACAGCAAGGAGAAGAAGAGAATGGTTGGCGTGTACTGGGTGTGGGTGATGGATGAGGCGAATAGCAGCAACGGAGAGATACGAGTTGGAGAAGGAAGGTTGAGCTGTTGGTTTATGGTGTAGCTGGTGCTGCATGAGCCACCACCACCACCACCAGCAGCAATGCAGGGTTTGGGTGTGTTTTTTTGTGAAGGAATCTGGTTTTTGGGGATTTTGTTGTTGCTAGAAAAACAAACGATGTGGGTGGTGTTCGGGCATTCAAGCCAATAGGTAGTTCCAGTGGTGCACGCTGCTTGATCCTTTTGCATACCTAATAGAGTAGAGAAGGAGGAGGAAGAGGAGCTAGAAAAGAACTTTTTTTCTAGGTCAAGTTCTTTTGTCCCCGGTACCGATTTTTCTACTCTGTTTGCTTGTGAAAATCACCCATCTTTGAACAATGGCATCCAGCAAGCAGCCAGTCGCCCTTCTGGTTAGTTGGTAGATGCGCAGAAGACACAGAAGGGCAGGGCAAAAGGAGGAGGAGGGAGTCTTTTGTGGGTGTCCAAGTTAGAACCGATACTTGGAGCTTAAGGCTGTTGGTTTCTTTGAGAGATGATTGTCTTTTGCACAGTGTCTCTGTCCCTGGAGCATGAAGCCAATGCTAGCTAGCCAGCCTAGTGGGTGGGTGCCAGACTTTCAAGCAGCTGAAAGTGGGTTGCAGTGCATTGCTTCAGATCCCACAACATCTCTCTCCCCTTCTACATACATTTTTGTTTTCTGTTTCAAGCAGCTCATGTGGTGGAGACTCTGTTGGATCTGCAACCTATCACTTAAGAATGTAGCAAGGTTTGGAGTTGTGAAGATGCACATACCGTGACAATCTTTCTTTCTTTCTTCATCTTCTCGTCATTCGAAAGAAGAAAATGCGTTCTCATCAGTCAATAACAGAACTCACTGGGTTCTTCAAGAATTGACAGAAAATATGGGACTAGGATCCTGCTGCAACAGCAACCTCCTTGTTGGCAGAAGATAGATATTTCTATTCAGACAAATTATGGCAAAGAAGGAAGCAGGGTTTAGTACATGGCTACAGCGAGTGAGACGAACTGGTGAGTTTAGTGATGTCAAGGTTTGTGTCAATGGAGAGGAATTCCATCTCCATATGCTACCTCTTTTGAATGCAAGTGCCTACTTCCGCAATTTGCCCAGCACCTCAAATGGATCACCTCCTCCATCATCATCCCCACATTCTGCTCAGCATGGCTGCTGCAGGATCATCAATATCCCTGATTTACCAGGTACATCAAGAACACAAACAATGATCCCCATCATTTCTCCACATTCCTCACTGCAGTGCAGCACTCCTAGATTTGCTGCTCACTTGATTCTTCAATCACATTTTACAATTTGACAAAGTCCATTCCTCTTCTCTCATCTTCTCAAGTCATCTCTCTGCCAAGACCAAGATTCAATGTCTTCACCCCCACCCCCCTGCAGGCATTCTCAACTTTTTCCAACTCATGGGTGGAATGTGGGATTTCAGGTGGTGTAGAAGGCTTCTCTGCAATTGCTGATTTTTGTTACCTCTTGAAACCCAACTTCACACTAGAGAATGTTGCACCCATTCGCGCAGCAGCTGAGTTTTTAGGTGTTATGGAAGTTTTGGAGAGCAGCAAGAAGTTCCTGTATGTCAATGTGTTTGTACAATGGCAAGCCAGCATCTCCTTCCTTCAGCAGTATCGTCGGCTGAGTTCCCCTGTGGATGAGTATGTGGAAACTCGATGTCTTAAAGTTATTGTTGCAGCATGTGCAAAGGCATTTGGAGAAACAAAATACCTCACAGCACCCATATTGTTCTTAGCAAATAGAACTCCAGAAAACAACCACCACCAGCACACAACTTCCTCCCAGTGCCAGACTTTGACTGAGATCCTGGTACATATGTCGTCTTTACCAGATGCCTATGCCTCAGAGGCTATTGAAGCATTGGTAGATGCAAAGGTGAATCTGAATCTCAAGTGCCGGCAGAGTAGGAATGTGCGCAGCTGGTTAAATAGTCTTATTGACAATGATTGCCAAACCGACAGAGCAAGGTGCTGGGTGGTTCTTTGTTTATCACACATGCTTATAAAAGGTGCACCCGCAAATCGGCCATGGATGGAGCTTTCTTCACAGTACTGGTGCACCCTATTGGAACATGTGGATCATCTGATGACCATGGTTGATGAGGTCATGAAGGTAGCCCACCTCCTGCAGAACCCATCTTCTGCATCTTTGTCTTTGTCTACAGGACAAGCTCCATCTGTGTAAAACAGTCAAATATTAGGATGGAATATTGAAGTGGGGATGATGGTAAAAGGGGAGAGTGCACTAACAAAATTGTTCTTGATGTCATTACAGGTGAGACTAGCAGATGTGAAGAAGGTATTGGAACACAGAATAGGGGTGGGCATGGAGGAACTAGATGATTATTTGCACTGCTACAGATTTGTACCTGAGACACTCATGTCAATGATTGGCTACTACGTGAATGAGGCTGATCCTGACCCAGAATCGCTGGATGAGGTAGCTGGTGAAGTCGATGGATTCTTGTGGAATTTTGCAGAGACTGGATCCATAGCTCCAGATGTTTTTCTGTCACTGTTCAAGGTAATGATGTTACAGGACCTCCAGAGGAGCATGTCAAAAGATTAAAAACTAGGGGCAAAATCTGCCAGCAATTTTCATCATCTCAGTTATCCTTCTGGATGCCACTCTTGTTCAATCAAACTGCATCAGATGAAAAATGAATCTGTGCTTCCAATTTGTCCTATATTAGAATTTATTTCCACCAAAGCAACGATTTCAAAGAATGCATGCCAAACTAGTGCCATGCGTTTTTCTGGCCAGATGGCTCAATAGAACACTCAGCCCACTCTAAATCAGTTGGCAATGATGCAGCCAAGAAGAACAATGCTGTTGCACAGTCTTTGCAGAAAATGAAACAGATCAAAAGTGTAAATTAAAGTTTGTTTGCAAGACTTCTCAGTAAGTTGGATCTACTTGAGTATACATATGTGCTGTATGCATACCCTGACATTCAGTTTCTGTGAAACTTGTTCTGGCTCTTCTTCTCAGGCATTCCCTGCCTCCTGTCGCCAATCACATGACACAACCTATGGTTCAATTGAGAAGCTGCTGGCAAAAAGGCCAGATTGCACACCAGAGGACAAACAGCAGCTATGGAGACTTGTGGATCCTTCTAAGCTCAGTCCAGCAGTGAATGAAGCAGCATTGAGTAACCCAGGCTTTTTGAGCCAGCCTCATATACTGGAAAGTGTGCTGCAGCATCACAGTGAAGAACTCTCCAAGCTTGATGACAATGATGGCCGAAACCTTCGCCACATAATGCAGAAAGTCATTAATGCAAGCCTCAAGTTACTCGAAGAGAATTCTCGACGCACCAATGAGATAGTTGAGCTGCAGAAGCAGTATGCAGCGCTGCTTGGAGGCAAACTGCAGGACAGCAGTGAGAGCAGTCCTGATCCATTCTGGAGATCAAATGTCCAATCCCACCACAGATTGTTCATGAATAAGAATGTAACAGAGGTTCCAGAAATCTCTGAAGCACCCTCCACTGCCACTGTGAGTTCAATACATGGGTCAGTCTAGACTGCCCCTCCAAAATTTCTTTCAAGACCTTAAAATCATCCCATTCATCAGCAATACCATATCAAACTTTGCCATTGACTATTTGTCTTCTCGCGTGCTCATTTCTCTTTGTTTGATGATGCTTCACTCCCCACACAATGATGCAGGGATTATGCAGCAAGAATGCTAATACACCCAGCTCAAGACTTCAACCCTTCTAGATTTCCACAATGTGTTGCAGCTTCATCACAATTGTCATTTCAAGTATGATGAAGCCAGCAACACATTGTGGGGACCTAGACTGATTTACGCTTAAAGTTTAAACATACCAGAAACAAGACTCTAAACAAGGAAGCCAACTATGAAAGTGCACATGTACTCCATTCCTGCCTCACAGTAAATGACAGTTATGGACATGTCCCTCCGTTGTTTACAGAACACTGCTCATTTTTTCTTTGAATAAAGAAGTTGACATGAAACAGAACAGAGTTATTGTTAACCATATTCCCCTCTAAACTACAGTTTGTGCCTGACAACACTGGAGTCCAGGCAGTGTTGCTTTGCACAAACATTGCACACTGGAGATCAAACACCATAATGTAGAAACTAAACTACCTTTAAGCAGGTTTTCCTAATGCCCTAACTTCTCTTTGCAGAAAACCTGCAGATTGCAGATACCAAGGCACTACTGTTTTTCTATGTTAATCTGTAGCTTTGCCTCAATCCATGCTGACAATAAGGCAACAGCAAGGAAAAGCTTCATGAATTCATCTACCCCAATCATGGCCTTAAAAATCTGGCGAATAATTGTGCCTTTCTATCTTGTTCTCAATACCCACCAACAGGAGGTTTAACAGATCTTGTTAACAGTGCCATTTGTGCACTGCAACAAACCATGGAAGTTGACCCTTCCCTCAGCTGCAAAGAAACAGTCCCTCAAATGAGATTCCAAATCACTCTCCCTGACTCACAAAAGTGCTTAATCTATGTCATTCAGGACTCCAGAAAGAGAGGTGCCATAACCAAAGTGATGGTCGCAAGCATCTTGATGAGCACATGCAGCGATGGTCCTGCTGTGTCCTTGAATGGATCTCCTACACTGTAACACCACCACATGCATGTGTCAAATAAAACACTTCCAGACTGGTCATCATAAATTCCTTATATAATTCTCTCTATATGATTCCACAACACTAATGAACTCAAAGCAGAACATGCAGACATTAGACCCAAAGTTACCCAGCATGCCTGTAGAATGGTGTCTATTTCCTTGGTAACTACACAGAGTGAAAGGTCCCATCTCCTTTTTGTTATTGAACTTTGGTTTCCACTGATCAACAACAGAACCTCGAGTTCAAAGATGAGAGATGAACACAAAAGCTGGAAACAAAGGCCCTAGAGTGTCTTACGTGTCACCAGTAACAGCGGCTTTGTGAGCATCTGATCCCTTTCCACCAAGTGCACCACTCTCGATATATTTCTTGGCATTATCCCAAGCTCCTCCTGCTGTGTTGAAGAAGAGTGCCATCAAAATTCCAGAAACTGTTGCAAACATCAGCATCCCAGCCACTGCTTTTGCTCCTAGCAGTGGCTGATCTGTATAGGACCCAATAATCCTGAACACAATTCCTGCCCAGTCCACCACCCCATACAGATGTGAGTTCTGTAACAGAGTGAAGTGGTTTTATTCATACAAGTCCAAACCTTGTTCAAACTTTCTGGCAGTGCAATTCCTAGCAACCATAGTGAAGAACAAAGGTTGCACTGATGATATCCCCACAATTATCAAAAACCCTCCATACTTTGTCACTTTGTGTAGTGATCTGATAATAAGCACTAGGATGTGGGTTTAGTATGCACCAAGGACAATTGGTGAAATGACAGCCAGGGCTCCAGGCTTGATCATCTCCCGAAGGGAAGCAGAAGCCACAATGGACACACACCGTGCATAGTCGGGCTTTACTTGGTATGTCTGCAAATGTTGACAATCTTCATCAGCCTTTTTTCTCATTGAAGATTTTCACATAATGAGAATAATCAGCAGAAAAAAACAAACTGAAAGTAGGAACCTCACTAGGGATATAAACAGTTACCAAAGAGAACAGAAAGGCATACTCTGCAGGCAGGTTCAAGGAAGCTTACCATTATCCCAGGACGCTCAGCAAACTGACGGCGGACCTCATTCACAACTTCTTGTGCTGTGCGGCCCACAGCAGTGCATGCCCAGGCACTGAAAAGAAATATGAGCATGGAACCTAGCAAGCCTCCAACAAACACCTCTGGTATGGCTATGTCCACCTGTCTCAACCAATTCCAGCAAACCCAAAGTCAACAACACACTACAAGATTAAATCTGAAAGAAATCTCCTCTGAGGAACTTCCAGATGGGGACAGGCAGCCAGTCAAGCTGCCCAGGATGTCCACTTAAAAACTGTCATTCATTCTAATAGTGCAAGCACTATTCACAAAGCTCAGCCTGCAAGCCTCATGTGGACACATTGAAGTTGTAGGTCTAAACCTGAAACTGGCAGTCCCCATCTTTGCAGCCAAACTTTGTATCTAATGCAGCATCTATTTGTATCATAGTCATACAGTCCCAGAATTCCAATATATGTGTGGTTTAAGGCAATGTTCATCTTTCCACAATCTGGTTTCAGTTCTTCTGCAAGGATGAATGATTGTAACACAGGTTCAATAAAGGGCAAAGTAGTGGAATAGTGCTGTGTGTTTCAGTACCACAGTGAAGAGGCTGCCAGAGAATGAGGACACCTCATCCATATAAGCACTAAAAAGCAGAAAAGAAGCCAATGCAGCAGAGCCAATGGCAAACCCCTTTGTTGTTGCCTTTGTGGTGTTACCAACAGCATCCAGCAGATCAGTGATCTCCCTGACACTCTCAGGCTGCATCAAATCAAAGGGGTCAGCAGAGCAAAAAATAACTAGAAGGAAACCAGGTCAAGCAGGGTTGTACACAATACAACAGTCCTTCACAGTGCATATACCTGATCACTCATTTCAACAATGCCACCTGCATTGTCAGCAATTGGTCCGAACATGTCCATCGTCAATACATAACCTGCAGTACTCAGCATGCCCATAGTGGCTACAGCAGTTCCAAAAAGGCCGCCTGTAGGCAATCCTTGATTATCTTGAAGTCCTGATGTCCTTCCTAGCCAGTAGGCTGATAGAATTGATACACTGATAACCAAAACAGGCATTGCTGTTGCTTCCAGGCCCAGTCCCACTCCTGCCAGCTCCAGAAACTAACATCAGTATTAAAGCAGTGCCTATCTGCACTTCATTCTTCATAACTGAACTTAATTGTACCACTCTAAAGTTCAATTTGTACACTCTAGTGCCCCTGAAAGACCCTACATCGCATTTAAGAATAAAAGTTTGCATACAGTGCATTATAGTCTTGCATTTGACATGCTTGTAAAGAAAGTAATACCAGCAATAATGTTTGTCCCATGGCCAGAGGTACTTGCAAGGGCCAAAGTTCGAACTGGTTCATACTTGTAGTCTGTGTAGTACTGTGAAATCCAAACAAAGCTGTAAGCTGTAATGATACCCACAAGGCCACATAGAGCAAAGTGGATCCATGCTGAAGGTGCCTGCTCTGTATACAAAAGCCACCTTGTTGACTGCACGATTTCACACAACATCCGTGTTAGTAGGATTGTAGTGCAAACTTCAAGAAGAGGGAGGACAATGTTGATCAGTCTTTGGTTTCTGCAGTGTGAAGAACTCACTCCAGTAAAGGCCACCACTGCCAGACCAAGTGTGATGGAATATCCTTTCTGTAGAATAACCATGGGGTCCTCGACAACTGACTTTGAGCTTGGATCCCTTGTGCTTTTAATGGAGGCAATGCCAATTGCTGAAACAACCAAATCAAATGAATGGACCACAAGAGGAAATAGGATAAACCCAGAGGCATCTGCAAGAACCAATACACAGACAGTGCAGCATCAGCCACTGCCAACAAAGTCAAAGAAGTCAAAGATTAAATACAAGTATAGGTTTGTAAGAATTGCCAAAGGCATAGATCTCTTGACCCAAACATCCAAAAGAATACAAATAACCAACCTTCAAGCTTGCAGCGTTTTGCCATGGTGCCTCCAAGAATCATGGCACTAATGACTTCAGCTGCAATACTTTCAAACAAATCTGCACCACGTGCAGCACAGTCCCCAACATTGTCACCTACCTGTATAGGGAGACAGGGAGTGAAACACTCATCAGTTCACAGAAAATATCTAAAAGATTGCAGAGAAAACTCAACAACAGCACTTCAGTTCACAGATGGTTCCAAACCCACTCTGAAACACAAACAAAATACCCCCATATGAGTCCTCTCATGCAGGCAATGTGCTTCTGATGAATGGGACTGTTCAACCACAAGTGATGAGCCTTTCAACTCCCAAAAACACCTCAACATGTAACTTCCTGAAGTAGCCTGACAAACCCTATCCAAATAGCTCTAGCATAGCTCCAGCTCCCAGAAAGTTTGTGGTATCATTACAAGGTCAGCAATGACTGCTGGATTTCTTGGATCATCTTCAGGAATTCCTTGCTCCACTTTGCCAACCAAATCTGCTCCCACATCAGCAGCTTTGGTGTAGATCCCACCTCCAAGTTGTGCAAATAGTGCCACAAATGAGGCTCCAAAGCCATAGCCAACAAGAAGCAGAGGCACTGCCAAATACAAAATCAACCTTGATTTTAGAAAAGGCATCTGCATAGAGTGAACTCAACTCTTGACATGTGATTACAGCTTCCTGTGCATTTACCAAAGGAACAAGCCAGCCCTACCAGGAAGCAGATTCTTCTGCTAACATCAGTTGAGAAATGCACCAAAACAGAGTGCACAAAGTGGCAAAAAGGTGACTTACATTCGGTAATTCTCACAGATCCAGGTGCATCAACATTCAAGTACACGTAGAAAGAGCAGAAAAGCACTGCTACTCCAAGCACAGTCATTCCCACCACAATAAGGGCTGAAAACCCACCAGCTCGGAGAGCCACCTACACATGTATCCCAAGAAGATGTTTTTCTGTGTCAGTAAAACATTTTATTTTTGTGTCAAGATTATTCATAAAGCAACAGTTCATTGCTGAGATAATGTAGGTAGATGGGTGTACTTGGAGAGCTTCTCGAGCAGAGCGCCTCGCAGCACTGGAGACACGTACGTTGGCACGTACGGACACCCACATACCTACATAGCCTGCAATTCCTGAGCAAAGAGCTCCAAGGAGAAATGATAGAACTGTGATGGAGGCAACAGTTGACCTGCATAATGGTTTTCCTTTGTTAGCAAATCTGCACAAGGAATAATCTGCTGATGGGCAAAACTTTGAAGAACTATTTGAATGCAAAAGTAGATTGTACCCAAACAGAAGAGAAACATACATCTGTTCAGAGAAGAGTTTAGAAATGCAATGAACCAGAGCCTTGTATAGCAGTGAACCAGAAAGTAGAATGAGTACAACACCCAGGCAAAGTCAAAAGCAGTCATACTCACTTTTCAAGGCCAGCTGCTTCTTGCTCAGGTGTGGTCTTGCGGAAAAGATAGATGCTAAAGATCACAAAGGCCAGAACTACTGCCATCTTTGATATTGCCCCATACTGTGTTCGGAAAAACCCCTCTGCTCCATCTCGAATAGCATCTGAAATCTGCAATGAAAAGAAAACCATTAAACCCCCAACCTCCATCTGTGTTCCTGCATGTACAGTATTGCTTCAAAGGACTGCAAAACATTGCAGACACAAAGTTTAGAAACAAGAAATTCTGCTAAAACCAAGACAAATAGTAATTCCTCTTCCTCAAAGAAAGAATTAAGGCAACCAAGATAGTCAAACAAGAACAAATTCAAAACTCTCCACTGCAAGGCAAATCAAGCAACTACTGAAGGATGAATTGAAGAACAGTTATGTACTCAATAAATTTGACAAGTAACCTTGATTGTGAACTTTTTCTGTATGGAACCTATCATAAGGTTAATGTTCACAGTCTTCTAGTCTGCTTCTATGTTTGGGGAACAAGAAAAGAATATCAATCTCCAAACAGAAGACGCATGAATATGTGGGCATTGAGCATACCTCACTCATTTCAAGAGGACCCTCATCTTTTGCAAGGACCCATTGTGCAAGGTATGCTGTGAAGATCATACAGCCTGTGCACAGGACAAATATGAACACAATAATCGGGGAGGTCAAGGACCCAACATAGAACATGTATAGCAGTGTAAGAAGAGCAAGGCCATAATACACACGGGTGTCTAGATTCAAAAAAGCCTTGAGCACCTGCAACCCCAGCTCCAAGCACAACAACACAACAAATCAATGATCAATATGGGAAATGGAATATAAATATCATCACTGCTGCATAAAGCCCAGCACTTCCCCTTATTGCACTGTATCATTTGAGCTTCTTTTCCTTGGCAAAAACCGAGAGCCAATCTCAATAAATTTGCAAAGCTTGAGGGATTGAGACAGTATGTAAGAGAAGCAGGTGCAAGACACATAAAGGATTGGAATGGAAGTGATGAGGACTTAAGAGAAACAGTCTACAAGCAGTGCCTCAATATGGCATAGTAAGATGGGAACATAGTGAATATACCCGAGGGGTTTTGTTCTTCAATGAAGGAAAGGCCTTTGATTTCTCTTGGTATGGCCCCATGATTGCTGTCTCCACATCCTTGGAATCGTCGTCCATCATCATGGATGTATTGGACATCACACCTTCGAGCACAATAGTGCAGGGGGACTGAGCAACACCGCTCCCCACCAGCCAGCAAAGATATCACCAACAGAATCACAGACCAATTCTTGCTCCTGGGATATTTGATTCTGACTCAGAAAAAAAAAACAGAACACTAAGGGGCATGGCATGCCCCCACGCTCATCTATGCAAGGCTCAAATAATCAGGGATGTCCGTTGTCCTGCACAAAGGCCACATTTGCTAAGACATCTTCTACATTGGTGCACACATATAAGCACAATCCACCACCCAATTCATGGATGGGATAAGTATGTACTGCTGCTCTGCTCAAAATCTTTCACCAGAAAGAAGGAAAAAACATGATGAAAATCGAGTATTTCTCACAGGTGACTTCAACAAAGGTTTACAAAGATTTAGGAAACACACAAAGTGGCAGCAGGATCCTAGCGTCCAATGGTGTCCAAATGTGCTGCTAAAAACCTCATGGACAGAAACTTGATAACACTAGCATTTCAAGCATTTCAAGGGAGTCATTAGGGCTGAAAGTTTTGTTTTCTGCTGACGCATTGCATTGTCATTGCATTGTGATGACCTTTCGATCAAATTGCTCACCAAGAAAATACCAAGGAAAACTGAAGGAAAGTAAGGAGAACAACCAAGAAAGAAAATCAGATGAAGAAACACAATGCTGCCAATCTAGGGTGAATGAGAGGCTTCAAAAAAACTGATAGGACCGCTGTGAGCCAATACGTTTGCTTACTATTAGCAAAAGTCTTTTGCATGCAGAGTACAAAACGAAGCAAGAAAATATCAGCACACGCTTCTACTAAAAAGAACAAAGAACTTCACACTAGAAGTTTTGATTAAAAAGCTCAAACTAAAGTATATTTTGAAGGCATTAAGAAGCAAAGCCACAGAGACTCCAGACAGATGGAGAGACACAGACAGACAGAGAAGGATTAAAGAGCCTGCAATGCATAAAAACCACAGAACACACAATTGGAAAACTAGGCTTGCTTAAGAAGCGAAAGAGAGAGGCAAAGACAGAGAGAAAGGATTCAAGAGCTTGCAATGCATGAAAACCACAGAAGCAAAAATTGAATGACCTAGGGTTGTTTCATAGTCTTCCTCCGTTCCTGGCTTCCACTACCACTGCTTCGATTTCACACAGAATGTCAGTCTAAAAAGAGAGCGATAAACCTCATACCACGCAGAGAAACGCTTGTTTGTGCCACAAAACAGCGCGATGAATCCAAAAACAAATCCGATCTTCCACAATTGCGACGTCTCCCGAAGTCTACAAACAACGCGCCCGCGAGAGAGCGAGAGCGAGGAAAGAGAGAGAGAGAGCACGCACGAGGGAGAGAGACAACACCCGGTGAATCGTCGGTGGAAACTCCCCGTCCAAATCGAGGGCTGACCGGCATTTTCGCCGGTCCTATTGACTTACCATTAAACGGCCGCTAAGCTAGCCTACTCCGTAGGGTACCCCTATACCGTATGTATGTACTACGTATCTGTACTTATAATTTTGGGGGGTATTATTTTCTCTTTTTTAAATACTTTCTTACAAACTTCAAACCTCAAGGGTAATTAATAATCAAGGTTTTCTTTTTCTTTTTTTCAATTTTGTGATTAAAAAAAAACTTGGTTAATTATTTTTTCAAATTAGTCCAATTTACATTAAAAAGAACAATATTTTTCAATATTTTCCCTACCTTTTTGTCAAAAAAATGACAAAAATTTGTCAAAAAAAAAAAAAAAAAAAAAAAAACAAAGGTAATTTGAAATAAAGTTGGGGGGGTGTTAAAAAACCAAAAAAAAAAAAAATTTTATTTATTTTTTTTTTTTAAAAAAAATAAAATTTT
>Ga0116231_10003358_pt1 | contig 33362 bp, 31 predicted proteins | sample S1TSphgellanicum_2_FD_89695 | JGI IMG/M metagenome (GOLD analysis project Ga0116231, IMG submission 89695) | Host-associated microbial communities from peat moss isolated from Minnesota, USA - S1T2_Fd - Sphagnum magellanicum MG | ecosystem: Host-associated > Plants > Peat moss > Unclassified... | reverse complement strand
GTAGTGTGTCGATCTATTACTTTATTTGTCTCCGCTAGATTACGTGTATATGATAGATAGAGAAAGCACACAACGAAAAAAAATTTTATACATATATATATATATATATATATATATATATATATATATATATATATATATATAATTTTATTTTTGGGGTCAGTTTTTAAAATTTTCATTTAGCATTTTGATAAACATATAAAATGAATTTCAATATAAAGGCCTCCAACATAATTTTTGTCATCTTTTAAATGAAATTAATTTTTCAACAAAATGTTTTTTTTCAACACACTTTGTTTGAATGAAGAATTTGTCCATATGTTTTTTGTGAAATCACATGAATCAAACTTTTCAATTGTAATTGAAATGGTACAATTAATTCATATTCAATGTATGATTAAGTACTTCATCAAGTTTTACAATTATTTCAATCATTTTTAGAGTATATTTGCACTTTGCAATGTATTGTGACAACATTTAAATTCTCACAAATATATTTTTTAATTCATTTAATATTAATAAAAAATGTAATTTCTTTTGAATTTCATTATTTGGCTATTGAACTATCTTATTTTGAATATAATTTATGAATTTTTTTTTAATATTGGTTTGGTGGAAGTTGAAAGTTCCATAATTTCAAAAAAAAATTGTGATGACATTTTTTTGGCCACCATAATGTGCTTTCATCATAAAAGTATGCCACCTCACCATAAAAAAAAACTAACTTGCATCCACAACCGAATGGAGGACCCTTTGGAAATTCACATAATGGAGGATTTCTTGGAGGAGGATTATTTGATTGAGACCCATTTGGAGGACTACCACCTAATACACCTATTGGATTTTATGGATGGTTAGTACCTGATCTAAGAATATTCATGCCGCCATGGTATCCACTGGTTGAAGTTCAATCTAAATTAATCAACTACCATACCAAAAACTTCAATATCCAACATATGTGATGTCGCAATCTTAGCCTTGGGCTCGCGACCAAAGCAAGGGCTTGCAAAGGTGCAGGCCAATAATGAACTTGGGAGTCATTTCATGCTCCTGAGAGTGCAAGAGATTGTGAGGAAATGAACCCCCACAATCCCAAATGAGCTCCCACTTTGGGAGTTGGAGTCCCAATGGATTCCTAAATTTTTAAATGGCGATTGTAGGGGTTTAAATTCATTGCATTGAAAAGTTTCTTATATCATTGGAAAGATTTTAGAACTTAAATGTCTAAAATGGGCTCACATGATCCATTTGAATACTTAAAACACAAGTTATGGCCCAAAAAAGGTCGGGAGTCAAATTGCCAATTCAACCCCCAACCATTAAAAGTTGGGAATTGCTCCGATGTAGGTGGCGTGGCACATACCATTGGAAAGCTCTTGACAAGGGCTACAACTTTGTTTTAGACCTCACCTCAATCAAAGATTTGCACACAAAGTTATGGGCCTCCAAAGTGGCAAGAGTCCCAACTTCGAGAATTTCGGGACTCCCACTTGGGAGTCCTAAGACAAAATGACATTTAGGTGTTGGCCCCATGGCCAGGCACAGATAATACTCTAAGGGGGGAGGTGGTGGCTTCCCCCAAGTCTGGGCCATGGTGAATCTTATGAGTCTATGTTTGCCCATGGCTAGTCCGTGCACCAAAAATGTTCCAACTATGCATTAACCAATTTGTTGTTTGGTTTGTGCAAGTCCATGTGAGTAATTGAATTGTTTGTCAATCTTCCTAGTCCCCATCCCAAAGCTTTAACACAACCCTCTACCCCCAAAGTGTTGCAAACCAAGGAACATGCTCCAACTCCTTATCCTCTCATTATTTTGACATTTAAATTCGTAGTTGAATCTACCAAGGAGTTTGGGGGTGCATCACGTGAAGGATAATAATCCTAATGCTCATAATAGAATTTTTAAAAAGGTGATCAAAACCAACAAGGAAACCATGGAAGTTAACATCATCAACTTATTTACTTTCACTTTAAAAGATAATATCTTAAAGTGGGGCAAAATTTTTGTACAAGATCATCCCAATTGTACATTCAAGGAGTTGGAACAAGCCTTTTGTAAATGTTTTTGAATCGTGAAGAATGATGAAATTTTTTATAAGCAATTGAGGAATTTACAACAACTTGGCGAATGGGTAGAAGTCTATTACGACCATTTGTTGAAACTTGCAGATTGTCTACAAGTAAAGGTTATTGATGTTTTATTTATTACAATTTTCAAAGTAAATTTGTAACCATACCTCATACTAACAACGATAAGTATGACAAGGGATACCCTTATTAAACATAAGGAAGTTATAATGATCTATGAAGAAAATGGATTAGTTATAGCAAGTTATAATGATTAGTTAACTCAATCGTTTATTCCAAACCCATTGCACAACTAATAGTCAACTATATTAGGACTAAACAACAACTAACCTATTTAAATTGTTGTAAAATAGGTCATGCCAAAGAAACTTGTCATAATAGAAAAAGGAATAAGTTGTAGTAATTATTGTACTAACCAAAGTTGTTGAACTTGTAGTTGAGGTAACTGCACAACTTGTTAAACCAACTAAAATACCTTTGAGATATCCATGCATTATTTGTTTTAATGTTGAACATCGTGCACCAAATTGTCTTAGAAAGACAAAAGTCCAAAACACGTTCCGTATTAAGATAAACATTATTACTATTGTAGTTCCAAAAGCTTTTAAGCTAGATAATGTATCGATTAATGTAGTTGCCACTATCACCACATGAAATCAATTGTCAGATCAAATGTGAATCGGTGAAGGCAAAAAAAAAACTTATTAGTAGATTGAAAAAAGAACGCATGATTCTTTTGTTCATATTATCAAAAAGCTACAAGGTGGTGATTCTCAATCACAAGCACCCATCGATTCAAATGGACCTCTTCATTCAAATTGGATTGGTTTACTAAAAACCATAAATCAATTGGTTATGAGCAAATAACATGTTCATTTGACTATACAAATAACAACACTAGAAAAGACTTTGGAAAAGATTTTGAAATACATCAATATTCAAGTTTTGGAAACCAAGTATGTCATTAATTTGGGGAAGCTTTTGTGCATTGTGTCGTCATCAAACTAGTGAAGCCTATCCAATTAGTGCAACCTAAACCTGTTCATCTTGAACCAACATGTGCAACAATCGCCATTGATCATCAGATGGTGGTTATTCAACTTCAGGTTGGTAAAAACTTCATTGATGATATGCTTATTGATGTAGGTTCTAGAGTCAATATCATTATTGAAAACCTAATAACATAATTAAGTCTATCAAAGCCTAATCCAACACCTTATAATCTCCCAATGGTAGAACAAACCATAGGCAAACCACTTGGTCTTATTAGGGATCTAAGAAAATTGTTTATGGTATTACCTACATAGTCACATTTACTATCATCAATAATAATGTTTTAGATTTTAGTTATTCAATGTTGCTAAAATGTCCATGCTTGAAAGATGCAAAAGTATCCCATGATTGGGGAACCAATATTGTTATTATACAAGGAAAAGGTATAGTAAGAACCATACTTGTTATTAAAAAATTAGGTGTTCAAACCAAAAGTCAAGAAGTCCTAATGTGTTATGATTTTCATTCTATAATGTTTAATGAAGAAGAGGATATGATGTTTGTTATAGAATTGGACCTATTTTCAATAGGAACCATAATACTTACCCACATTTCATTGATTTTCAAATTAAACCATGTACAAACATTAGGACAGTAGAACAAACTTCAACAAAACTTGTTGAATCGGTATGTGTCTTACTATTAATTTAATTATACCACATGACTATCAAAAAACATTTACCCAAGACCTTTTTCCATCCAAAAATTGGAGAAATGATTATTGATGAAACACTTGCTCATGAACGAATTCAAGATTTAACCATAGCTGATTGGATAATAACTAAAGAAGAGTGATTGATTAAAGTCAATTCAGGCACCAAGGAGAATGTGCAATAGGTGAAAGTGAATGTTTCACTTGAATTAGTAGTCATAGAACAATTGATTGAACTACTAGAGTTCAAGGAAATTTTTGCATGGACATACAAAGGCATGAAGGGTATTCCATTAAAGATTATTCAACACAAGATTGAATTTGACACTATGATACCACTTGCTCGTCAAGTGAAGTACTGATTGAATCCTAATTATGGTGCCATTGTCAAGCAAGACATTAACAAGTTATGGTTGCACTAGTTTTCTCATACCAATTGAAGAAGCAACATGGCTATCACCTATAGTCGTTGTTCTTAAAAAGAATGGGAAGTTGTGAATTTGTTTTGATTTCAAAAAGTTCAATGTAGCAACAAAAAATGATATTTACATGTTTTTTTCACTAATGAAGTCATTAACACATTAGTTGGGCATGAAGTTTATACCTTTTTGGATGGATTTTTAGGATATCACCAAATATCAATTATAGTAGAAGATTAGCAAAAACCACCTTTGTGACAGATAAATAAGCTTTTGTGCGGGTTGTGATGCCATTTGGTGTCAAAAATGGTTTGCCCACTTATCAAAAAGCAATTACCAAAACATTTTGTGAATATATTAATGCATTCACGAAGATCTTTCTTGATGATTTTATAGTTTTCAGTGACATGTCAACTCAGTTTGAAAATTTCAAAAAAAAAAATTTTAAGTGTAAAATGTTTGGTATTAATCTAAACTTAAACAAATGTGCATTTATGGTTTTTTCAAGGACTATCCTAGGTTTCATAGTGTCTCAAGAAAACAAAGTCATGGATCTTAATAAAGTTGTTTAGTTTTAGTGAGCATGCTAGTACCCACTACTGCTCAGGAAATACAAATGTTCAATGGGATGGCACAATTTTACATGTGTTTTATAAAAAAAACTTGCTTCAATTATGTCACCAATCATCGAGCTGTTTAGAAAATGTGAAGTTTTTAAGTGGACAAAAGAGTGCCAAAGCGTTTGGGAAGAGAATAAAAACTGATATGTGTAAGCGATTATTCTAATTAGTCCAATTAGGAACTTGAATTTAAATGCATTTCAGTTGGCAATAGGAGCCATATTTGCCCAAAACCCAATCGGTAAGTTTGACCAATTGGTTATTATGCATCCATATTACTAAATTCAACTAAAAGATATTATAGCACGATTGAAAGGGAAGCCTTAGCAATGGTCTCTGCCCTACACAAAATTTAGACATTACTTATTGGGTAACTAGTTTGTAGTTTATGTTCATCACATGGCCCTTGTGTACCTAGTTAATAAGCCATAGGTTTTTGGTAAACTAATTATAAGGAATTGTGTTCATTAAAACCACATTGCATTGCAATTAAAACTCAAAAAAAAATCATATACAACTATTGTGCAACTATCCCTTGGGTATTACAGCTATTGTGGAACTATCCCCTTAGAAATACTATGTATTAATAAATAAATTATTATGTTAGAAAATAAATTAATTGTATTATAATTGTAAGTGAGTTGAAAATGGGTCTTCTATGTAGTAATTTATACACATCATACATACATATGTACTCAACAATGGTTGACTTTTTCAAGAGTTGGATTGTAATTTCATGTGGTAATTACTTTAGAACTTTTGTAAATGTGCCACTAAAACAACAACTATGTTGCAATTAATGTACAATGTACATACATGCAATCATGTCATGTGTCCACATTTCCACCACCCATTATGGAATACACTTGTAACTAATTTTTTAATATGATTCCCATTGATACAATTAGTATGGCCACTAGTGCACCACTACTAAAGTGTTGTTGTTCAACTATGTTATGACTATAATACAACTACTTATAGCTTAATAAGGATACATAATCATCAGTTATTTATATCTTCATCATATGTGTTTCATTTTAAGTGATTTAAAATGTTATGAGAATGTACCTCAAGTTATAGAAATCATATTTGAAGTGCAAAGGAAAAGGAGTAATGAAAAAATAACAAAAAAAGAAATAAGCTTTTCAACTTACAACACATGTTTTTATTTTTCTTTCTTTAGACCCTTCCTATTTTCAAACCTGATAAGTTTGTTATTTCTTATTCATTTTAAATGATTTTAAATGTTATAGGAACACCACTTGAAGTTCTACAAATCATTTCATTACTTTAATACCAATAGAGGAAACATACAAGGAATTTTTTGGGTGTTTAAGAACAACCTTTGTAGTGTTCAGTGGCTTGTTTTTTTGAGTTTTGACCCCCTCTATTTTGGCGGGTTGTAATTTTTTCAATTCTATTTGTCTTTGACAATTTTTAATGCACCAGATGCGCCAATAGGACGGGTTCAAGTTTGTTTGGACACCAAAAACAATGGAGCCCTACCCTTGGATCCATTAGAGGAAAATTGAAAAAAACAATTACCATTTGTAACTATTTTCTAGTTGCAAAAGACATTTGTTATTAAAAATTGCCTAATTGCATTAGACAAGTTATAGTAGACATTAGTTGCAAGTTTGGATGACGTCAATGGTCAACAAATGCTTCACCATCCGTATACTAATGTATGCCATCTATATATTACCATAAAAATTAGCAATTTACATAATGACATGTGGCAATTGAAAAAGATTTTTAAAAAATTGCTTTAAAAATAGATAATGGATCTTCATCATCTAATTTAAATGGTTTTAGATTGTGACACATGGCATACTACCAATATGCCATGTTTTGGATTTTGGTCAAAATGAATTTAAAATCAATATTTAGGTAGGTAGGTGGAAATATGTAAGTAAATAGGTAGGTTAACGAGGTTGGAAAGTATTTAATTTAAAAAAAAAGTTTAACCCCAAAGGTTAAACTTTTTAAAGGGTTAAGCTCCTTTGGCTCATCCCAATTGACATGTGTTTTTTTATGTGCAAGTGTAAGACAAAACCTCTTCTTTATATAGTTTTCAAAATGAAGGTGCAGAACAAAACATATGGGATAACAATTGAAGTTGCAATTTAGATGTAAACAAGGTTGCAATTAAAAAGATATTTTCATATCTTTGTCTTCCTTTTTAATTTTGTAAATTATATAACAAGTCAATAAATAAATAATTAATTAATTAAATAAAAACTGATTTAGTTATACATTATTAATTTTTAATTCATAAATTAAAAAACAAATGAATGAAATATTAACTAATTAACCAAATTATTACATAGAAAATTTCATATAGTTAATGTATAAGTAATAATTGATTAAATTATTAATTATAATTTTAAATAATAATTCCTTAAATAAAAAAATATCAAAAATTAATTATGTATATATATATCTGAATCAATTAACTAAACTATTAGTTATTAGATTTCATTAATGGTTTTTAATAATCAAATTATTAAATGAAATATTAATTAGGAATACTAAATATGAATTATTAGTTATCAATTAATTTAAAATAAGTGTAATTAATTAATAAGCGGGCAGTAATTTACATTAAGTAGGTACGTAACCTAGGATAGATAGGTAGGTAAACATATAAGTAGATAGGTTGGTAAGCTAGGCTAGGTAGGTAAACAAGCATATATAGGTAGGTAGGTAATTATTTTGCCTAAATACAAATTGGAAACATACCCCCATTATACCCTTAATATAACTTAACAAAAGTACACATACCTTTAAAAAGTTTCCTAATACACCTATGTATACCACTAGGGGTTATCTTGACACCTTATAAGTGCAACTAAGTTTGGTTCCATTTGCAACTAATGGGACATATGGACATGATCATGGATGAAAACAATTTTAGAGTGTGGGATGAAAATGTCATTAGTTGCAAATGTAGTTGTAGCATAGTTGTAAGAATGGTCAAGGATGCAAAATAGTTGTAAAACCAATAAGACTTAGTTGTAAATGATAATTAATTACACATAATTGCAAATGTATTGGTTGCATTTTGGAAATTTTATTTTAGTGATTTGGCTTGCCTTGAATGTTTAACTGTTTGGTCACTAGTCAATTTACCCTATAGTTGTAATTCAATTTGCAACTAAGGAAGAAGAAAAAAAATTATTGTATGTTTTATCTTCGAATCCCATGTTACAAACTATATAAAAAAGGCTTGTTTTCTTATGTTCTCATATTAAAATACATGTGCTATCATTACTAGAATTCCTAATTGTTTTGAGTAGAAATTTTGGTAAAAAAAACCCATTTTGGATAGGTGTAAAAAAAACCTCTCAATCATTTTGAACCTATCCATTGTGATTGGGCCATGTACTTTTAGATTAGGCCTAGGTTGGCATTTTTAATTAGTCATTTTGACTAGTATTTTTGAATAATCAATATAACAATCAAATGATTTTTTGATTGGTCAAACACCATTTTGATTAAGCAAATGTCATGTGGCATTTAAACAATGGCCACCCAAGTTAAACCACATGGCATCTTAACATTGGCCGCCTAGGTTATGCCACATGGCATTTAAACATTGGCCATTAAGCTATGCCATGTGGATAGAACCTAAGCAACCTAAGTTAAGCCTAAAATTAAATACCCACCCCTAAGGTATTTATGTTTATGAACCTACAACCTAAATTCTCAGGTCTAGGTCTAAAAGCCTATAACTAGCAACTAGGTATAGAAGCTTAAAATAGGTTATGACAACGTAAGTTATGACCTCTACTAGGCTTAAATGTACACTGCCTTGATTTAAGCATACACTTAAATGACCTAGGTAGGAAAATCTTGTTTCATTTTTAATTTGGCCTTGTAGGTTAAGCCTTTTCAATTGGCTCATCCCAAGTGCCCTTCCTTTTTTAAATATTTATTATGTTTTGGATGCTTATGGTGTATTTATTTATATTGTTCATCATTTGAAAAGGATGACAAACAATATGGGACAAACTTTTGGGAGGGAGAAAGATTTTCATGTCCACACAACATTAGAGCCTTTTAGTTCACAAAACATTACTCATAAATAACTACATTAAATACATTAAATAAATGAGAGGTAGGTAAATATGTATGTTAATTAAATCAAAAAAAAAATAGTAATAGTTAATGTCTAGATATTTATTTATAAATAATAATTACAAACATATTATAAATCCTTGAATTATATCAAATATCAAGATAGTTATAATGTACTGTATTGTTGATTGATAATTACAACCAAATTATAACTAATCATTACAAATTTGACCTAATTCATTATATGTTATCAACAATGTATTCGTAATAATTAATAATTAACTATTTAATTATGCATTCATTAGTGTATTTTAAGTAAATAACTAATTAACCAACTAGTAATTTATCATAGCTATATAAATGGTGTATCTTAGCCTCTATAACAAAGTTATATATAGGCTAAAATATAGGTAAATAGGTTGAATATAGGTAGAGTATGCATAAATAAATACACCTACATATAAACTAATTGTATTTAAGTTATTTAACCACATACTTACATTATATAAGTTAAATAGGTGGCTAATTTAACCTAGGAATTTTTTTTAATAATTATGAAAAAATAACCATGACTAAACTAATTATGTTTTAATTAACCATATTTAAATAAATAATGGTTAAATATATAATGATTAAACTAATTTTGGGTAAAATAAATATGGCAAAACCAACCATGGTTAAATTAGAATCGGTAAAATGAACCACGAGTAAAATAAATATGGTGAAGCTAAGCATGAATAAAGTAAATAAAGCCAAATTAACGAATGAATAAATATTTTATAGCTAAACCAACCATGGCGAAACCAAAAATGGCTAAAACTAATCATGAATAAATTAAATATGATTAAATTAACCATAAGTAAAGTAAATATGATCAAATCAACCAATGAATAAATATTTTATGGCTAAAACAACCATGGTTAAATTAAAAATGGTTGAAATAGCTAATGAATAAATATTTTATGGAAAAATCAATTATGGCTAAAATAAACATGAATGAAATAATTATGGCTGAAATCAAAATGGTTAAAATATTTTTGGAAAATTTAACCATAGCTAAATTATAAATGGTTAAACTAACCATGAGTAAATAAATTTGGCTAAACTAATCACTAATAAAGCTAATATGGCCAAATTAAATAATGAATAAATAATTTATGAAAAAATTAATTATGGCTAAAGTAAACGTGAATGAAATAATAATCGTTAAAATAACTATGGCAAAATTAACCACTAATAAAATTAATATGGCTAAACTAGATAGCAATTAAATATTTTATGGAAAACCAATTATGTAAGCATTAATTATGGCTAATCTTTTTTAATGAAATAATTATGGCTAAAACCAAAATGGTAATTAAAAATATTTGTGGCAAAACCAGCCATGGCTAAATTATAAATAGTTAAACTATCCACCAATAAAATTAATATGGTTAAATTAATTAATGAGTAAATATTTTATGGCAAAAAAAATTATGAAAAAAAAATTATGGCTAAAATAAAAATGGTTTAAATAATATGGAAAAATTAGACATGAGTAAACTAAAATTGGTTAAAGTAACCATGAGTAAATAAATTTGGTTAAACTAACCATTAATAAAGTTAATATGGTTAAATTAATTAATGAATAAATATTTTATGGTAAAAGCAACCATGGTTAAATTAACAATAGTTTTAAATTAATTATAGGTCTTTTAACTATGGTTAAATTTATTAAGGTAAAATAATAATATGTTGAAAATAAATACAACTAATTTAATTATGTTTATAGTAACCATGGTTAAATTCATTATGGCAAAACCAACAATGGCCCAACTAATAATGGTTAAATTAATTATGTTCAACTAATTATCATGGCTAAACTTATTGGGGCCAAACCAATAATTGTTAAATTGACCATGGTTTAATTTGTTATGTTAAGTTTTAATTTTAATTAATTTTTTCATAAATAGTTAAACCATAATTAATTTCAATATAGTCAATTTAACCATAGTTAGATAAACCATATACATATAATTAATCTATTCATAATTTATTTGGTCATGATTCATTTAGTTATAATTAACTAACTTTTACATTTTTCAAATTTTTTAAATTGGTCAAACAGAGTCAAAATGTTAAATGTAGTCCCAAGATACCCACTAATATTGGAATTTATAATTGGCCTTTTTTACTAGGCCATTGGCCATTTTAACTAGGCTTACTTAGTTAGCCCTATTGATTTTGTATAATAGGTGGCCTTATTGATTAGGGCACTTGCCAATTTGATTAGATTTGGTGGTTTTATTGACCAAGCCCCTAATCAATTTGACTAGTTGATATTTTAAAGTCCAATTTGACTAGATGTCCGATTTGACTAATTGTCAAATCGATCACATTAGTCAAATTGATTAGTCAAAAGATACCCATTATCATTCAAGCCCTTGGCCTCTAGTCAAAAATACATGTCATTTAGTCAAAAAAACCCATATAATCAACTTGATTAGTTTGAAACAATAGGAATTCTAGTAGTGCATTTTGGGACGAACTCAAAAAAGTTTAACCTAAAGACAAAACATAAATTAAAAATAATAATTTCATGGCTATTCTTTAATTCACTTAGTTTTTTGTTTTCCTATCTACTTACCTACTTAAGTAAATAACTAGGTCCTATTCTTTTACCTACTTAGGTAGGTAGGTAGGTAGGTAGGTAGGTAAATCCTAAGTAAATACGTAGGTATATAGGTTTTAAACCTACCAACATAACTACCTATGGTTGTGTATAACTTACCTAAGTCCTAAAATAAATATACATATGTATTTCCAAAAAACAATTAAATTGCCATGTGGCAAAAAATTATTATGCCACGTGTTGCAATTTCGAACCATCATTAACAATCACAATGGATAATGCATATCAATATTTTGAACTTAAGAAAATCTTCATAGTGCCACATGTTAAATTTTAATATTTAGATGACAAGTAATGACCTTAACATGATATCATGGGTATAATTATAATGGAATTGCATAGTAGTTGAAAATGAGTTGTTTTGATAGAACTGCAATGAGTTGCACAATACATATGGTGAGTCGCAAGTGTCCTATGCAACTCAAAAATTGAGTTGCAGGGCCAATTGCATTACACTGTTTTTTTTTCATAGTGCATTAGATGGTTATTGTTATATTTGGAACATGATTTTAAGAATTTTTATATGCTTGGTAAATCCCATTGAATGACAGATGCACTAAATAGATTGCCCAACAACACATTATTGGTTGGTATACCTTATCAAACCACTAACATCCACTTGTTCATATTACAACCATAATGGCTACAAAATGTTTATGAATACTTATTAGAAAGAGTGATGTTAGAAAGATTTATTATTTCACAACGACAATGTTTAACTTAGACAGTTAAACTCTTTTGTGATATAAGATGGAATATTATATAAATTTGGACAAGACAACAAGTTTCGTCATGTTTTGTAACTTGAACATATGCTAATTATACTATAGGAACTACACAGTGGAGTGGATGGAAGGCATTTCTCCTCAAATATTACATTAAAGAAGATTCTTAATTTAGTTGTTAGTGGCCAACCATGAATTGTGATGTTCATGAATATTATCGAACATGTGATTTATGCCAAAGAACAGATAATTTGTTGGTGCAAAATATGGTCAAGTTGATTCCTATTTTTCCTTAATAACCTTTTTAAAAATGGGGACTGGACTTCATTAGACCCATCAAATCAATGAATCATTATTTTGACAATCAAGATATATCTTAATTATTATAGACTATGCCATTAAATGGGTGGAAATGAGAGCTTTGTGTAATACAACCATAATTATTGTGAAGTTCTTATATGACCACATTTTCACCCAATTTGATTATCCATTCACAATTGTAATTCATCAAGGTACCCATTTCATTAACGATGCCATCCATTATTTAACTAACCATTTTATCCTTGAACATACCAGATTTATTGTCTATTATCCACAAGGAAATGGACAAGGTGAGTCTACTAACAAAGTCTTGATAACGTTATTCCCAAAATTGGTGAATGAAAACTAGAATGATTAGAATGAACACATGTCCATAATTTTATTTTCTTGTAGAATTGCCTTTAAGGTTGGAACTGATCACACTCCATTTCAGTTTGTTTACATGTTACATCCATTATTACCTATAGAATACCTATTACCATCCAAACCAAAACATATCCATGATCTAACAATTGTTAAAGTTTTAACTAGTCGATTGTTAGAATTAGAGAAATTCCAAAAGAACTGGTTAGTAGCACAAAATTTGGTAGCTTCTAATTAATGGAATTGGTCATTATGGTTTCAAAATTGGTACATTGAAACCAAATACCAATTTGGAGATTATGTTTTTCTAGGGGTGTGTCCATAATAAAATGAGCCACACACAACTCATTTGTTCCTTTCAAATGGATAAGGATTTGAAATTGGAAATTGAAATGACATGCAACCATTGCACAAAATTTACGGTTTAATCACATATTTGACTTGTACATATATTCTTATAATAAAATTTAGTTTATTTTGAATTTTACAACTTATTTTTATATTTATCCAAGAGTTATTGGAAAGGAAATTGTATATTTTGTATTTTACAATTGATTTATATATCAATTCCAATGATGAATTGAAACCATGTAAAGTTTAATAATTATTCAATCTTCACTACTATGAAAATTTTCCAAACAAATCTAGATTAATTTTGATCATTCTTATGTGACTTACTTAGGACCTCATGATCGGTTATTAATGTTTAATTTGTCCTTTCTCACCCTCAAATGTTGATATAATTGACTCATGATTTTATATGTCATTCTTGAATGTATATTACATCACATTATGTAGATTACATGAAAAAAATTTAATCTTAAGTGAAATAAAAATTTGACAAATCTATTATTTAAGAGTGGTTACAGTTGTAGTGGTTCATTATATTACAGACTTACCCCTAAGGCCTATTAAGGCACATTCCCTTAAATTTCAAAGGCGATGGTTTGGACCCTATAGGATTTACTATTGTTTGCCTAACAATATAGTACTATTAGTGACAATTGACAAATTTGACCTTAATCTAGTATTCGTAAACATAAACAAATTGAAACCTTATTGGTTTATGGAAGATAATACTCTTCAACCAGTTCTAGTTAAACTTAGCGACTTATTACCATAAGAATTAGTTGAAACAAACAAATCTTGTAACTCATTCATTAAGGAACCGGTTGAGAACAATAACAATGACTTGTTGATGAAAGAACTAGTTGAAGAAAAAATTGATACCCCTATAATTAACCTAGTCACAAGTGTCACTTCAATTGAACATGTTTGCCCTAAAAGCCACATTGCTTTTTAAAGTTGTCAACCTTAACGTTGTGGTTATAATATAAAGAAGTGGTGCAATTCTTCTTGTGCCTTTCCATTTTTTCACTTCTAAGTTTCTTGTGTTTTTTTTAAATCCGAAATGAAGAGTTGAATGCATTAGACCAATTAAAGGAACAAGTTAATAAGTGTGCAAGAGAATTGCAAAGATTGGGAGAGTAGTGAAAGTAGAGAGAGCAGAGAGAAAGAGAGCTTTAACAATGAAGAAACGAATGTTTTAGAGCCACTCAGGCTACGTACATAGACCCATTTGCTTCATGACCACCTCCTACATTTGAAGAGCCTAATGACAGTTGTGAGGAAGGGCGAATAGTGGAAGACAAAATCCTTGAAGCATTACACCGAACATCAACTCTTGGAAAAGGACTTGAAAAAGTGTTGTGAATTATTCAAAGGGTTATTTCACCCATTCTAACAACCTACATTGTCATTAGCGATTCTAAAGAGAAGGAGGCAAACCCAATAACTACTCAACCTATTGAATTAGAGCAATTGACAAATGTTTCAACACAACCGGTTCAAGCATGCTTATTTGAGGTATTTGAACAATCTCCATCATTTGTACTTGTTCCAATTCCCACCAAAACACGTTCATAATGTATGATAAGGCACAAGGGGAAGGAGGAGGCCGGTTCTCTTACGAAAATTTCTTGAAAATGAGCACCATTGTAGGAAAGGAAATACAAAAGATGTAGTGGATCCAAATGGGGTCAAAGGAGTGAGAATGGGTAGAAAAGGCCAGTTTGGGAGGCATGTTTGTTGTGCATTGGACCATGCCACAAGGGGACATGTTTGAGGAGTTTTTACATACATGGGAATCCACAGAGGATGGGAGACTCTAAGCCATGGTAGGTGGTGAGGAAATTGTAATTGGTTTAATGTTAATTGCTAAACAATTTAGTGTTAACATTAAATGAGCTGTTGATGTAGCCAATGCATTAATCAAAGAAGCACAAATTGCCCTCAAGAACATTATAGGATCAAATGCATTTATGGAGATGGAGTAGTGGAACGTAATATGCACGAAAGAAGAATTCCATGCCAAATTTGCAACTACCATGTAGATTATTTAATTATCAGTAGGCTAGGAGAGGTTGGCATATTTCAATAATCAGATAGCCATCACCTTCAACTTGGCAAACCAAGGTATGAAAATCACTTGGTGCTCTATCATATTGACACAATTGTTTATTGAGTTGACCTAGTGGATAAAACATCAAAAGAAATTAATAATAGCTAAACAAACAACATTTAATAGGAAAGCAACCACTTGCTATTTAGGACTAGTTATCGAGGTCTGCTTGCGACACTAGTTTCCCATTTTTGATGCAGAATCACCTATTGATTATCCAATAACCCAATATGTTCAGGACAAGAAGAAGCAAGTTGTTGATGGGAGACCATAGTCTTTTGAAGTTGTCACATATAAATAGTTCATCAATTAATGTTGTTAGGTGCATTCAACCAATGTTTCTTCGCACCCTATGCGTTAATCCCATTAGTTGAAGATGCACACAAAACCATTAACACCATTGCAGGACCGATTTAGCCTAAAGCCAACCATTTCACCATCAAAGAAAAAAACTTGTACTTGTTAATGAATGTTGATTGTTGAATCAAAAGAAGGAGATGAAGAAATGGAAACTAAGCAAACAACTCAACATGACGATGATTCTATGTAGATAGAGATCGACAAAGTCATAAAAGAAAGAGGTTAACTTGACTTTGAGCAAATAATAGATAAACCAGCCTCACTTGTCCATATATCTTGTGTTACACCAAAACCAGTTAGCAACCCTTTCCCAAACTAGGGTTGAATTTGTTCAATAGGTTATAAATGCACCAATTTTTGTTTGTCCTGAAATTTTTGCAACATATGTTCAACATGAGAGCTTTAAATAGGTTACCCTTTTCTTTGAGCAAGCATCTGCACTTGCCCAAACATGGCCATAGACTATAGATAACCTAATTGACCTAAAAAGTAAGTATAATTGTACTAAAGGTTTACTTGAGAAGATAAATAAGCAGTTGCATACATGTTGCCTATAACTAGTTATTATTCAACAAACTTTTCAAAGCCAAGACAATTAGGAGTTAGCTACTGCAAAGGCATAGATAGCCAAGTTTCAAATTGACAACAAACATTTGGTTGCTAAATTTGCTAAGGTTGACAAAGTAATCAAGAAGGTTAAGACCTTGCAACATGAATACAATGAATTTAACTAAGTTCATTTTAAGGGACATAATGACCTTAAGACCTTGCATAATGATTGACCGACTGATGAAGGATTATAGGAAGATGGATGTTGTTAATGTGTAACAAGAAAAGATGTTTCTTACTTTGGAGCAAACTTGCAATCAACAATAGGAGCAATTAACAACTATTAACATGGAGTTGGAGAATCGTACCCATGAACTACGAGTTCAACTTCAAGAACTAAAGGGAAAAATGGAAATAATGCAAATATCTCCTAGTAAGACCTCTCGTATCTTGCATATGGACAACTGGTTGAGAGATTTTGGGGAATTGTTGCTAGATAATGCCTTGTTCAAAATATAAAACCAAGCATTGGTGAACATAAATCCAAAGTGGAAGGAATGGTGGTAGATTGTGTAAGAAATCATAGAAGAGCAAATTCAAAATAGCTTGGAAATTACATGTGCAGATGAAGAAGCATTAACTAAAGTGGTTGCTTATAGATTAAAATTTCCAAATTATAAGTATGACTAGTTGAGTTCCAAGCTAATTGAGATTAAAAGAGGTGTTAGAGTATCCTAGATACATACATTTGTTGGTATTCAAGTGAACCAATTATTATTATTATCGAAGTGTTAACCTAGATACAAGCAGGTTTTGATTTTGCTACTATATCTTGTACTTTGCCTTTGTTGCTAATAGTACCTATTGATGCACCTACCATAGTTGTAAACATCAAAGTAGGAGATCTGTAGACACCTATTACTCATATTGGAAAACTCCAATTGGAATAGGTGCAAAAGTTACCATGATTGCTACTCCATTACATGCATCAAAAAAATTTACAACTCCAACAACAATTTTGGTAGAAACACCTATTGAGAAATAGAACCAGTAACTAGTCTTTTGATTATATTTGTTGTTGAACTGTTGATGAGTTAGCAATAAGAGTAGAGCAAATAGTTTTTGATGTTTGATTTTGAAGACAAAAACTAACCTTCAAAGGGGGGTAATGTTAACCCAAATATTTGTTTATTGCAAATAGTAATTGATTATTACCAACTAGTAACCAATGAGGTGTTATCATTTTGAGGAACTATTAAGTTGTTATTAGGCAATAAATAACTGGTATAATAAGTTATAAATTAATAACATGTTTGTTAGGGTAATAGGTTTAATTAAGTTAATAGGTCTATTATAATACCTAGTATATTAAAAAAACAAGTATGTTTTTCAACTTGTGGCTAGTAGCTATTTTAGTTTATTTTTGAAAGACTTGATTATTGTACTAGCTAATGATTGTTTAATTTAAAATAACATTATGTTTTGGTATCAGTAGGAGGATTTGAGGATTTTGAACAAGTTTTTTCTTCATAATCGAGTGAAAATCCTTTAAGGTGTATCACATAGGATGAAAAGAGCCTAGTCTTTACTTTAGTCCTTTTCTACCCTATGTTTTGATCCCCATAAAAAATAATGAGACAAAAGGTGTCAAAATTTTCAAAATGACTATATTTTAGACCATTACAATTATAGATTCCATCATAATCATCCATAAATTGTGTTTTTACATGGTAAAAAAGGACAAGGTAAAAAAGATTAAAAAAAAAAGGGGGATGTTGTAACAAGATTTTGGTACACCATAAAGAATTTGGATCCAATCTAATTTTTGGGATCCATTATAGATTTGTTTTTGCCTTTAAAAATAAACATCTTCATGCTTTTGTTTTCCTATTTTTCAGATCTAAATTAACACATACCTGTTGATGTTTATGGGTGAAATAAATTTTGCAAAGTAGACAATAGTTCTGTATTATTTTGAAAGAATATAAAACACCTTTAACATTTGGTAGGTAAGTAACAATCATGTAAGTTAAATGCCACATGGTTTCGTTTGGGTGGCCAATGTTTAAATGCCACATGTTTGTACTTAAGTTTGACGTAACCATTAGGTAATGTAAAAATGAATATTAGGTAAGTATAGGTAGAAGTATACTTAATTCAAACTAAGTATATTTAGGTCATGCTTGGCTAACTTAACATAGGTATGACCTAGTTAAATTATACCTAGGTTAAGGTAATCAATCTATACTTAAATTATGTAGAATAAGATATGTATTTAAAGTATATGTCTATTGTAACCTATAGCTAGGTTAGGTATATTATAATCTAAGTATATCATAACTTATGTACCAAGGCTAAGTACGAATATACAATTTTTTATGTACCTACTTAGGTATATAATGATATATACTTATGTTAAGGTAGGTTAGACCTACTTAATTACACGTAGCTAGCCTAGTATAACCTAGATTATATGTACTTAGTCTATACATACTTAGGCTATATGTACTTAATTGATATGTACATAGCTTCTACATACCTATTTTATACATATCTAACCCGATATATAAGCTACATCACCTAAATACATGACCCTACCTTGCCTATACCCTACATATATCACTATGCCAAAACTTGACATTTAAAATTAAGACAAATATGACTAATGACCATTTTTTAGTCATATAGTCATATATGCCATGTTTTGTGCCTAGTCACATTCTTGTAACCATGGATATGATTACACAATTAAAAGTTTTCATAAATAGGACTAAATGACTAAAAAACTTTTTCTTCAACACCATATAATTATTTAATAATATACAATTTAAAACATTAAAAACTTGTGAATTAAAAGGGAAAAGAACTAGAAGATAGACATACGTACTTAATAAGCGTATTATAAGCTTGTAGATGATTGAACACATAATTAATGCACAAATAAATAACTAATACTTAATAATTTCTAGAACTTTTGTTTTAAAGAGTCACTAATTATTTAATGTGTATTTTTGGATAGTGGCTAAAAAAAACAATTTGGGGGAAAAAAATTCATTTCTGAAAAAATTCCCCAAAAATGCAAAACAAATTGCCAAAGTTTTTGAGACCATAAAATTAAATAAAAAATTGATGCCTAAAATATAATTAAAACATTCAAGTTGTGAATTTTATTCAAAGGTTTATTTAAATGAATATCTTCTTTGAAAAAGTTGATATTATATAATGAAATATATTCTTATTAATGATATCCAAAAAATTTAAAAAGAAATTCACATGCCCCAAATTGGCATTGTTTTTCATATTTCCATGTGATGGGTAGCAAAGAATATAAAATTTGATAAAAATTATGAAATTAAAATTTTACAATATATTAATAATCATGAAATTTATAAAATTTTAAAATGTTGAAATTAATATCATATGTTTCAAAGATAACATGTTTTATTTAAAAATATTTTTTAGAGTTACAAATAAATATAACACAACATTTATACAATTTTTATTGAATTTTAATATTAAAAAGATGGGTAATATAATTATATGTATATATATATATACACACACCAAAAAAACCATGTTGATTTTAAATATATTTATTTACAAATCGTTTTATGAAAAGAAAATTAAAAGTCTTCAAGATATCATTGTTGTTCAAATGTATGAGAATTGAAGATTCAAATGCATTTTCAATCAAATTACTTGATATTTTGGTTTAAAACTTTTTATAGGGGTGTAGATTTTGAAATCATTTGGACAAAATATGGAAAATATAATAATGGTCAAAGTTGGGTACTTTTGTATGGGACAAAGGATGATGTGAAAAAATGTTGTATATTTATCCCATATTCTTTGTCAACAAGTTGAACTTTGTAAACTATATAAGTAGGTGAAAAAAATTAGTCTATACACAATGCATGCATTAAATATACTCCGAGTGCAAATATTACTTATGATGAGCCAATAACAAAGGCTTGTCACCGATAAATAAATAAGATTCTACTTATCTACCTAATTAGGCAACCTATATTAAGGCTTAGTCTAGTGGCCTAGCTTTAGGTGCAACCTAGGAAAGGACATAATGTAAGCTCCTAGGGTAGGCCTAGGTTGCCTAAACCTAGTTTCCTAAGCTTTAGGTTCCTAGACTTGAACTTAGGTGTTGAGGCTTAAACTTTAAGTTCTTAGACTAGGTACCTAGTTTTAGGCCTAATTTAGGTTTAACCTAGGTCATTTAGATTCTAGCCATGTAGCATAACCTAAGTGGCTAATGTTTAAATGCCATGTTGCCTAGCTTGGGTGGCCAATGTTTAAATGTCACATGGCCTAACTTGGGTGGCAAATGTCTAAATGCCACATGTTTTAACTTGGGTGACAAATGTTTAAATGCCACATGGCATAACTTGGGTGGTCAATGTTTAAATGCCACATGGCATTTGACTAACTAAACTTGTTTGACCAATCAATTAGGGTTTCATTAGTCACCCTAATCACCACCACATGAAACCACCCTTAGAACCACCAATTATGCACCTATTGCCTAGGCACCCTAAAAGACCCAATTGTTTTTTTTGAACCAAACCACCTAATTGCTTATCCAATGGTTTTTCTATCCCACTAAGGCCAACCACTACCTTAAAATGCTTAGCTTACTGAAAACACACTATAGTGGTACCATTGCAAAAGTGGTTTAACCACATGTTTTGTAGTAGTGTATTTCCTCTTCTTCCAGAAAAAAACTACAACATCTAATGTTTCAAAATCATAACTTTTCCAAACATATTACCCAATTTCCCACCATAAACCAATTCAAAATGCCCTCTCTTTTGTCCTACTCAGTTCAACCCCATTTTGCTTTGCAATGCCAACACAATCCTGCCTTGAATACTACCCCTTAATCCTTCAAACAAGATTGAAACTAGTTCTATTGTTCACATAATTCTTTAAATATTTCAATGGTTATTAACATAAATTTTCTTTCCATTTATTGTTGATTTTGAAATATCTATAATCTTTTCATTTTATAACAATTTTCCAATTAAAACATAAATATGGAAAAGTTGGTGATATTTATGAATATATTTCATAGAAAATGTTTGTGAGAGACATCCTAGCTTGACAATGTGAGAATAAAATTGAGCTTTCAAAGAATGAACAAGAATGCATTAAATATAATTAACTATTAGACAAACATGCATTGAAGCTGCCCTTGTCCTATGATATTAGTAATAGGTACAATGTTGGACATGTGATAAAGGGAAATATTAAATCAGCCAAAGAAATTGAATGCAGTTAGTACAAAAGTACTGCTGCGATTTTTTCCCACAGTCTGGCCTTAGCCCCATTCATATATTGTAAAAACAATTGGGCGATACCCTGGCACGTTCGGGACTCATAATCTCTCATGTTATCAATGTTCCAAAGGGCACATAACATGCCCAGCGACATGTTACAAACCCCTGATACCCATAACATGTCCAAAACATGCATAACATGGACCCAAGTCGTGTTTAGGTATCATAAGGTAAAACAAACAGGGCAAGGAGCAGACTGGGGAAGAAACCGCAGCAGTACTTTTTGTACTGATTGCATTCAATTTCTTTGGCCGATTTCACATCTTCCATTATGGGGGATTGTAGAAGTTGAATGTGATGGGAAGCTGTGTAATCAGACCCAATCATTTACACATGGTTGGAAATGTGTGTAACTGCAGTGGCCATTGAAGAGAATTATTGGTAACAATAAGCTTTGTCCCATTTTATGATCAAGGTAGTCCCAGCAAATTCCACTCAATGGGTTCTTGTTCAAATATAACAACCGTGTCTTTTCATTTTCCCAGCAATCTGATTCTAGCTTTGCTGGATGAACCTGACCCTGACAATTAAAACACAATGAAACCTGATGTTGCAATCATTTTCTTCTTGGTGTGAATTGGAGTCCAGGGATCTGTAGTGCTTGGTAAGATGCAATTGATGTTGTAATGAAACTGACCTGATAATTTGTTAGGTTTGTACATATCCATGCAAACATAGATTTGTGACATCACAAGGGGGTTTGCCTTTGTGACTTTATGATTGGGCTTCTATCAAATAACACATATTTAATGAATTCTGAACATTATAAAAGTTCAGAAATACCAACACATGATTTACACCGTGCAAACAATGTGATTTTCAATTACAAATATGACCTAGTTATCACCAGGTCGTTCATTGCAGCAAAAGATTTCAGGAAAACAACAAAAAGCATATAGGTTGAACATCCAAATTACATGTTGTGACCACTAAATCTTAGTCCTAGCAAAAAAAAAATTAGAACAAGTAGCAAAATGCATCTTTACATTCATCATCAAATTACGCCTTGTGACCACTAGATCTTAACCATAGAAAAAATCTAAAACAAGTAATAAAATACATCTTTACATCTATCATGAAATTACACCTTGTGAACATTAAATCTTAGGTCTAACAAAAAAAAATTGGAATAAATAACAAAATGCATCTTTATATCCATCATCAAATTACGTCTTGTAGCCACCAAATCTTAACCATAAGTCTAGAACAAATAATAAATACATCTTTACATCCATCATTAAATTACATCTTGTGTTCACCAGATTTTAACCACAACAAAAAAAAAATCTAAAACAAATAGCAAAATGCATCTTTACATCCATCATTCAAATTACACTTTGTGACCACCAAGTTTTTGACCACGACAAAAAATAAGATGAAATGATTAACATAATAAAATTAACACAAATCAATAGAGTTTATTAGTCTTTCAGTTGGTCCTAGACAAACATGCCTTTTGTTCCATCCTCTAACAATATTATAGGATCCTGTGGATGTTTGGTCATTACTTTAGTTGCCAGATTTGTAGTTATGTTAAAAGATCATAGATGCCTATGAAGCCTATTCATGTAGTAGTTTGTTTTGTAAAGTTGAGTATTATATTGTCTGTTTGTATTCAGAAATTAGGTGAGACTTCAAGATACAGACTTTGAAGATTCATTATCAGATACCACATGATTCAAATTGGCATGAAGGAATGAGAAATTGAGTGGCAAGCTTAGAACTGCAAGAGATATTGAAGCCTGTATCTGTGCCGTTCTCTGCTTTTAGCACTACTTCCATGAACTTTGATATCTAGTAGCAAGGTTTTGTGGACCACACCTCCTTGGATCATTTGGGCATTTGGCTTTCAGCTATTCTAAGCCCTGAACAGGAAGCCCATTCTAGACAGTTCTACAGCTTGGGCTCTGGGAGTCAATAGACCCTAAACCTTGATGAAGGGTTTTGATCGGGAACGGAGGGGTTTGCAACACTAGTTTCAGTTCAAATTGTCTCCAGAAGCAAAAACCATCTTGATGATGCCATTTGTTATCAATCAGGTGCTGAGGCAGTGGTAGTGTGCTTGAACAGAGTTGCAGGGATGTTGTATTGATGGCTGGGTAGAGATAGCAGTGGTTTCAATCTGGGGCTAACTGATTTTCTTGTTTCTGAAGGACTGATGGTTCACCTTTGCTCAGAGTACTGAGTCTACAATGGGGTACATGCAAGACACAATCATCACAATCATCACCTTGTACGTATTTGATCATTGATGCAAACTTCCAGGCCTCCCACCTGTCTGATGTAGGCATGAACCCTAAACCCCAAACCTTTTATAACAAGAGTTTTTTTGGCTTCCACACCCTGTATATCATGCCCATGCTTGTCTTTCTTTCTTTCAAATTAAAATTGTCAAGCTTTAACCTTAATTTTCACATATTCACTTCGTCATTTTGTGGTTGTGCCAATGTCCCATGCAGATGGATTTATTCATCCAGTTCAAATTTTGAATGTGTACACCAAGTCCCATCTGCAAGACACAGGTTGGGAATAGATGGTCCAATTCCAACCAAGCATTCACCCCTTGAAATACAGAAGTTCTTGGATGGAAACATTCCTGAAATTTGAGAGCTACAACCTCATGATGGACCCCTTGTTTGAAGAATTTCCCATCCTAGTTCCTTACTCTAAACATTGTAAACATGTCTGCAAAATTGTTGCACACAAAACCCCATATTGTGTGCAAATGGGTCTCCTTGTATAATTTTTTGTCTGTGCAATGCAATTGTGTGGCCAACCCACTCTAGCTGCTGACAAGGATCAGGAAAGCATGAAGAATCCCGAGCCTGGTTTATGTTTACACCCCAAAGTTGCACTCTCATGCTGCCAATGGCAGTCAATGGTTCTAGGCTATGGCTTGTATGACAAATCCTCTTTTATCCTCCTCCCTAAAATGAAACCTTCAAAGATTTAATCTAGTACAACAAACAAACCCCTTAAATCATATCAAAGGTTCTAATGTGGTTACAGTAATGTTTTAATGGATGCCACCTGGAAATGAATCTAACCACTACAAGAAATGCCAACAGTTAGTTATTGTTAGCAATCATCCTACACTTCAAATTATGCCCTTTCACAATAAAAAGTTTAGTCATCAATAGAACCATCATTGCCCAGATTTTTAAATTTGGGAATAGATATGACTGGCAATGTTTGAAATGTATCTTGACATAAATGTATTTCATGTGGCCATAAGCTAGACATCAGGGTCTTTCTGGTTATTATGACTAAAATAGACAAAGACTTTATGTTGATCATATTATAGCTATTAGTGACAATGTAGGTTTGGTTGGTTGGTTACTTGTCACAAGTCCAAGTTTGGTGCATTGGACCTCATCTTTTATATTTATTTGAAGTTCTATTCATCTATGTTATATCCCATTTCATTTATTCAACAACCTTAAGTTTCTTCTTCCTTCTCATATTCCCTCTTCTTTCTTCTTCTCTCCATTAACTATGGCATGATGTAATTGTTCACTCCTGGGCTTGTAGATGTGCTCTTGCATCACTGACAAATGAAGAATCCACAAATTTTCCATCACAATTTGCATGCATATGGCATCTTGCTGGTGACCATACTGAGAATTGCTAAGAAATAAGCTTGTGGCATGCCAGGTAAAGGAAATCGGCAATCATGGCAAGGACTCACCCAAAGGATTCTTTGGCAGTAAGGAAAGGACCAAGAAAAACCTACATTGATTGCTAGCTTCAAAGGCTTCTACCATATCCAAAATCTGAGGAGCTGAAAGAGCAGCAAGAGTTCACTCAAAATGTACATGACAGAAGATGGAGCCTGCATGTTGAGCTGTCACATACACAAACCTTGTTTGTCCTATGGCTTTGTCCACCACATGATCCTGAATTCCATTGTCATGAACATGCAGGCCCCTTGGAGGCAATGGACCAATTCCTAATATAGCTTCTGTCCACAAGCACCACATACTATGAGAGGTTAGATAAAGCATTGAGGAGGCCCCAAATCCTTGAGCAGATTATATAATGAGCTTCCTGAATCCTTCTTGCAGAATCATTGTAAATGCAATTTCTTCCCATAGGTGGGATTTCCCATGTTTGATATACCCATACAACTGATAGACTCTGGATTCCACCATATTTCCTTGGCCTTGGACAGAGGATAAAGACTTCTTAGCCAAGGGTGCTAACCCTCATGTTCCATGCCAATGAAATTTACTACTTGAGCTGTCAAGAAGCCTCACTTCCAAGCCTTGGAAGTGTTGAGAACTTGGCTGTGGAGTGTTTCTTAGGATATCCTTACAGACAGGAGAATCCACAGCGGATCTGGAAGGTCACGGGCAGGCAAGGATGGAACTCTGTCTATTCTGCTAGAAGAGTTTCTCTGATTTGAGGTGTCAGAAGAAAAATACTGCATGAAGTTTCTACATTACATAAGCAATTTGAGCATCAGTATTCAACATGCATAATCATTGCAACCTCAATCCAACAAAGAGCTCTCTCAACCTTACACTTCAAGTCAACTTTTTGCAATGCATTTAGATACCTGATTTTGCATTTTGCAGCTTCTCATCTCAAACAAATATCATGGAGGTTGATGATTGTAGTGCCTGGACAGTGACAGCAAGAGCAGTAGCCAGAGAGACTAGGGGAGACAAACAACATGCATTTGGTGATCTTGACTAGTCAACTATGTCCTGGACCAAGCTGCAAGGTAATCAAGATGATAGAGAGATGGTACCTGTTGCCATAAGGTTCCACACAGCAGACTCAAATTTCTCAGAGTATGATCTCTTAAGTACTCTCACAGCTTCGTAGACTCAAAAAAACAGGGAGTAGTCATGGGGTTACAGAACACTAAAGGACGCAGCAATCACCCTCTGTATCAATGATAAGGCCAAATCTTTCCAACTTTTTCAGAATATGAACAATCAGAAGACTATCTGCTATCATGGAACAACAATGGTGGCAAATATAGCAACCTTTCTATCTCTATATCATTCAAGTTTGCCACCTGTGATTGGACCATAGATTGCAGGTCCCCATGGAGAATGAAAGCTTGGAAGCTCTGCTCATCCTTGTAGCATCCTTTTCAAAATTCTGCATGAGCATGAAAGCTCATCCTGGCCATCCTTATGAGCTGGCCTAAAGTTTAGCCACTAGTGACAACCAAGATAGGGTGAATCCCTTCACACCATACTACTGGAATGTCAAGCCATGATGGACCTTCCAAGTTGCCCCTGATCTGATTGAACAAGTCAGAGATCTGGAATCCACCACCAACTAGAGATTGATAAACCCTCTAGATGGAGGGATGGAGGTTTCAAAGAAGAATCCAAGCTTCTTCTCAGGGGCTTTGTTTTAGAACCTGTATGTGATGAAGTGTGTCCAAGCATCCAGGACTTATGGGATACTCATGGGATACTCATCAGAGCCAAGTTCCATTTCTGACAACTTGGTTACAAGTTTAGAGAATGACAACTGCTACAATCATCCCCTCCATGTTTGCAGAAGAATTGGCTACTTTCCAGTTGCAAACAATACAGAGGCCACCATCATGCAACTAGAAAGAGTATGCCACAATCATCCCCTCCATGTTTGCAGAAGAATTGGCTACTTTCCAATTGCAAATGAACCAACAACATGCAACTACAAAGAGTATGCTGCCATCATGAAATGTTGTCCCAGGATCACAATCCTACTCATGATAGCAGAGTTGAACAACTACAAGAGAAGATGTAAATATTGCAATCTACAAGAAGCAAACATGAACATGCATGACAGGGAAGAGAGAACAGTAGAAACACATCAGACAGTATTCTTCATACCTTGACCAGACAGCAGGCCACTTAGGATTAGTTACTCCATAGATCCATCTTTCCCCTATAAACATTTGCACCAATACTCAAACAGGCTCATGCAGACACAAACAGAACACAGAAACCTATGACATTCCACAAGGATTACAACATTCTAGTGTTTGAAGGATGATGTTCTTGTTACAAATAATCTCAAATAAAACCTGAAAAATGGCTATACAGTTGAAAAAATGCACCATCCATCTAGTGCAAGACCTGAATTTGAAAATGTTTGATTACCTTACAAGCAGCCATACCTATCCAAACATAAGTTTTACTTTCTGCAAACTTCCATAATTTACAAATTGGCGTAATGAACACAAAGCTCTTGGCTAACTAGGAGACCGCAATTTTTTACTAAACATCCTCCAGAATCCCAATAGAGAGGGTTCAAGAGATCAAGGAATCTTTAAGATCAGTAACTATACAAGAAATAATCTAGGTTGATTTGGGTGTTTGGATTCTCTTGTGCAATAGAAGGCGACAGGGACGTAATAACATTCTAGCTTGGGACACTGTCTCTTCTTTCTCATACAGGAATCCACCTTTCGTGTAGAGCAGAACTGCTGCTTGATTACTTGCCACTACATGAACATAGAGATCCGTCACACCTGTCCACAGAAAACATTTCAAATCATCAGCAAAGTCTGCAAGAATCCTGGAGAGTACTGTTGTCTAAACCATAAGTAATTGAGTTTGAAAGTGTCAGAGAGAGAGATACCCCAAGATTGTGCAATTTCTTGTGCCCTGTGCAGAAGGGCTGCACCCACACCTCGCTTGCGTACTTGGGGCGCCACACACACATTTGAGAGGTAGCCTCTTTTGTGCTCTGCATTCCCATCCTACAGACATGCTTTTGCATCATGAAACTGACACCCAAGACATGCACAAAATTGAAACACAACATGAACATTCACAACTCACTGATCAGAATTGGGAATTGCTGCACGATGTTCTTCTATGACTATGTTGAAAGGATATATGTGCAAAGTGCACCTCAGGATAATTGCCACTCAGCTCCCCCGGTAGTTGACACCCTTGATTCAAATCAAGGGACCCAATAACTGAATGTGCTTCACCATTTTCCAGAACAACCTGCAATGAATTCTCAAACTCAGACTGTGCAATTTGTGTTTGTAAAGGACACCTGACATGTCTGCTTTTTCGCCCTGCAAAGAAATCTAAGCTCAAACCTAAAGATTGTCTCATTTTCCTTCACAAATACTGACCTTACAAAAAGGGTTCAGCGAGATGCTGCTGTCAGCAAGCTCTGAAAGTGGGCACAGGGCAAGGATGCAGGCAGTGCGCTTGTACCCTTGCTCCAGGCCAGCCACTTTTGACGTGAGAGCGCTCCATTCATCTTCGGCCTTCATCTTGCGATGTAACTACCCACCATCTCCGCTATCAGCCCATCAAAACCTTCTCACCCTTCCAAAATCTCCTCCTCAACACCAGCTGCTAGGTGTTTCAGGCAATGACAACAGGGCCTGCAACATCGCTTACCTTCTACATGGTTTGCACAGAAGACCTAAGTTCAAATTTTCTGGCATTGTGGATAAGTATGTAGAGCTGACATCTTTGCAGTAAGTGAAGAATCAAAATGCATTGGGTTAGGGAATTTGCACGAATCTACAGAGGTGTAAAAAGCAGAGAGGTTGTTGTACCTTGAGAGCTTCTTCAGAACGTCCTTCAGGGTAAGTGTAGAAACACGTAGCTCTCAAGTAGGCAGCCGCTCGCAGCTGTTCTGGCGACTTCCCTTCTTTAAACACGACTAATTCTCCTAGTGATGGCCTGAACGTTAGCTTCCCGAGCATGGCTTCCTTCACAGCAAGGCCATCTTGCTGCAATCCTTTCTTGACTGTGGAAGAGCTTCCTTGAGGCGTAGCTCTTGTGGCACTATGTGTCTTACGCCTATCTCCAAACCCAAAAGGGAGTGAAATCTGGAGAGAATAACCACAATGGTGGTGAGAATACAAACCAGGAAAAGGATATCTTCTACTCGCTCTCGATTGTCTCCGAACGAGCGAGATACGGCTCTTAATCCGCAATAAACAACGTTGTTGAAAACTGCAAGCAAAGCACTTGAAACCTGAACTCAACTTTCCTCCTTGCGATAGCAAACATGGGCTTGCCATCATCCTCTTTCCTTGACCCGAATTCCTACTCCTCCTCGGAGACTCGCCTACGAAACCTCTTCACCAACAACAGTCTATCATCCCCCTAGAAATTTCAACTGAAGTTCCAGCTACTGCTGATCTTCGCACAACAAAAATCCACACTTGGTCTTCCAAACGCAACGCTTCCAAAAGAAAACGATGCATTTCTAACCCCCTCGCTCCCTCCCTACACTCTCCTCCTCAGCAAAATATCTCTCCCTCTCTCTATGAAGAAAACCCAAAGATGGGTCCCAGAGCATTCCTTAGGATTTACATCTACATCCAACGGGGAAAAAAAGACTTCCAATTTTCTGTTCAAATACGAGTACTTTCGTAAGAATGTCAGCTGCATGTGAGCCGGAGGAGAGAGAGGGAGAGAAGACTGAAAAGAGATAATGATGAATGAAACAGTCACTGAACGATATGTTCGGTCCCCTGAGAAGACGCCATCCTATGATTTGCTGCATCGTGCTGGAGCTGCCACCAAAGTTTTATCCATTGAGCCTAAGCTCCGCTCTTTTAGGGATCTCTCAATCAGCAGCTGTTGCCCAATGGCAGCCAGAATTTTGGTACTGGAGCCCACCGTGTATGGATTGGGAGAAAAGACGGTCCACCTCACGTGGCCACAGACAGTGGCAAGCTCCATCGATCCACTTGATTCGATTTATTACAGAATCCGTTGAGAAACATGGCGGGAACGCGCCAGACCCTTCTGTGTTTCACCCTTTTCTCTCCGCCCCCTAAGAAGGATTCAGATTCCGGAGCTGGCAGGCCGGAACACGGGTGCAATGATGCAATCTCGTCTACCGACAAAGAAAAGGTCCTCTTCACGATTTGCCAGACGCGCTAAGCAGAGCTCATTTTATCGTACCTAAAGACCTGCTCCAAATTTTTAGGTGCCGTAGGAGGGCGCCTTATTGGGCAGGCGTTTCACAAAAATGTAACGCCCACTCCTATGCGTGTTTCAAACAATGTCATGCTCGCTCCTACAAGCATTTCATTTTTCAAATTTTCCTCTTTCATTTTTATTTTTTCTCATGATACTTGCCAAGTATCATTAGAAAATAAAAAATAGAAAATTGGAGCATTCCTTATGTTCAATAAAGCCCTTAATATCAGGCTCAATTAGACTTGGGTCTATGCTCAGATTCGTTTCATGTGGGCCCTTATTCCAATAAAGTACATTACCTCAGGTACACATAGAACACTCCAACAAAATTCTTCATGTATTTGGAAGGTGCATTATATTTAGGAGTATTCCTCCATTTGTTTCATTTTGTGCTTATCATGCTTTGTTTGAAATGTATTTTTGCTCATCATCTTTTGTGTCAACTTCCTTGTGGCAAACCATTGCATTAAGAATATCAAAGTGAAGTTGACACACTTTTTAAAGGTTGATATCTCAAAGATGAATGTTTAATGTTTTGTATTTTGTAATGCTCCACAATAATATAATGACAATTTAAGAATGAGGCAGATTTGCATTGGGCATGTGCATTGGTCTATTGTTACTTAATATAATAGGATTGTGGGTGTTAGTTGATGAACAAGACAATTGTATAATATTCTCAAGTTTATTGGAACACTTCCATTTTCTCAAGGTGTTTACTATCCATGGAGTTGATATGTCTTCCTTATTAGAATCCATCTCCATGACTAATGTTCACTATGTTCATAATTCTATTGTGTAGTGTTTTAGGTTGTCAAATTTTTTCCATCATTCTATGTCATTTGATTTTTAGATTTTCTAATGTTTTTGTGTTCTTTCCAAGATCTCCTTGTACACTTGCTCAACATCATTGTTTGGGGGCCAAAAAAAGTCATCGTGCTTGCACAACTCTTAATACATGCAAGAGACATGTTGGTCCTTGGTCATTTTCAAATAGATTATATGTCCACATGTATTGGTTTTTTAAAGGGTTAGCCATCTTTTTTTGTTAGGACAGAAATAATAGATGTGTGTTTGAAATGTTGATTGTTTGCTTCTTCATAATTGTACTATGTCTATGATTTTTGAATGAGGAACTTGATAATTTGGTGAAAGCAAGGTCAACAACTTGGTATTCCTAGCTTCTTTATGATTTAGTATGATGATAAAAGATGGATTGAACATCTCTAGGCTAGCAAGTCTTTTGTGAAACATTTGATAGAGAGACTAAAATATAAAATGAAAAAGAAAAATACAAAATCCAAGTGTATGGTGCTTGTGAGCATGAAGGTAACTTGTTAAGGATTTAAGGAGCTATTGAGCATGCCATGCATCCAAGGGGCCATTGACGTAGCTCATATCCAAATCTAGAAGTCAAGAGCCTAGGCCTTTGGAACAAACTATTAATCAAGTTCAAATTGAAGGCATAAAACATGCAAATGTAAGCCATTGTTGATCACAATTAATGTTTTCTGGATATTGTGGTGATGCCAGGATCAATGAATGATGCACAAGTCTTGTGTTTATCCTCTTGATATATCAAAAGGTAAAATGAAGAATATGTTCAATGAGTAAAATTCATTTGAAAGCATCAAATCGTACATAATTGGAAACAAGGGCTACCCATTATTGCCATGTTTAATGGTGCTTCACAAATAAACAAAAGTTTGACATTACATTTTAGAGTTATATAACGAATAATTTTCTTGCATTAAAGTTGTTGAAAACAACTTTGGTATATTAAAAATATTTCTAAAATGATAGTCAAGTCAAATTTGCATGTGTTTTCCTTTCCATTTGTGGCCATTTGTTGTTGTATCTTGCACAATATGATTATGAATAGAATATATACAAACATTTATGAGTTTATGCAACAATTGAAGTAAAAAAAATATAATAGAAGATAGATGTGGTGTCCCAACAACTAGACATGGTGGTGATTAAGTAAATGAACTTGATAATGAACCTACCTTACAAAGGATGGAAATTTCAAACATTAGAAGAAAATTAATGTTTGAAATCAATTTTTGCTACTAAATATTATCATTTACAATTCTTTTTTCATTGCAACTGTCGCAAGCCCACTTTGGGCAAAGTGGGAGAATGCAACTCCCACTCCCAAAAGTGGGAGACTTGGAGTCCTCCGGGACTCCTGAAAATTCAGAAGACGATTTGAGGGGTCAAATCTCCTCGCATTGGTGCGATCTTTATGTCATTAGAAAGATATCAAAGTGTAGATGTCCAAAATGGCTTCGCATGAGCCATTTGGATATCTACAACCCAAGTTATGGGCAAAAGAAGGGCCGGGAGTCAAATTGGCAGTTTGACTCCCGACCACTAAAAGTCGGGAATAGACCTCTTCCCAACATTCGATTCTAGAGTGCAACATGGCGTTGGAAAGATCTCGAGGAGAGCTACAACTTTGGTTCAGACCTTGTCGCGATCTGACTCTGTAGTCGGGAGATATGGACTCTCAAAGTTCTTGGACTCCAACCCGGGACTCCAACTCGGGATAATTTCGGGACTCCAACTTGGGAGTCCTGGGAAAAAGAGCCATTTGGATGTAGCCTTGGCGGTGAGACGTAGAGAATACTATATGGGGGAAGGTGGTGGTTTCCCCCAAGTCTGGGCCGTGGTGAGTCTTGTGTGTAAAAGTGCCCATGGCTTGTCCCAACACCCAAGGGTGTTCCCGAATG
>Ga0116231_10003357_pt1 | contig 33377 bp, 33 predicted proteins | sample S1TSphgellanicum_2_FD_89695 | JGI IMG/M metagenome (GOLD analysis project Ga0116231, IMG submission 89695) | Host-associated microbial communities from peat moss isolated from Minnesota, USA - S1T2_Fd - Sphagnum magellanicum MG | ecosystem: Host-associated > Plants > Peat moss > Unclassified... | reverse complement strand
CCAGCAAAATCTGGCATGGGGCCTTCTGCTTCACAGAATGGACCATTTTGAAGGAGTGAAATGCCTTGTGGCCATGGAAACTGAATTAAATTGCTATTAGGTGCTCACCCAAGGCTTTGCTGGAGCTAGAAGGATTTTTTTTTCATTTTTCTCTCGTTCTCAATGTGTTCCCTTTAAGTTCTCAATGGGTTCCCAATATGTTGCCCAAGTTCCCAATGTATTCCCCAACATATTCTCCATAGCATCTCACTTTAATCCAATACCGTCCTCGTCCTGACGCCTGGAGAAACACAGGGCCTGGGTGGTTGGGGCTGCAATTATTATAAGCCCGGGCGCTTTACTGCCATACAACTGCTGCTCCATTCCCTTCAAGAGTGCGCCTGCTGTTTTGCTACACCTTTTCCTCCCTCCCCAAGAAGCTAAACTGCAACAGAGCTAACCACCATGGTTAGCTAGGGAACTGGAACCCAACAGAAAAGTGTTTCCTTATCACGTACCATCCATCCTTCATGGTGCACTGGTGGGTGCTGGTTCATTCTGGCCAGGATTAGGTGCTACGCTAGCCTACTCATGTCGTCCAACAATCACGAAAGGCTTCTTCTTTTCCATGGGAAGTTTTCGTAAGCCTACCGTTGCTTAGGTTTGCAGATAAGTGAGCATGCTATTGAGTAACGATCTTCAAACATTTACACCCCCACCAGGTCCACAACAATTTTTTTGCAGAGAATGTCTTCAGAGACTGGAGCTCAAGACTTGCTGCCTGCGTGAAGCTGACTTCAGAACTACCCACACCCATGAAGTTGTCGATTATTCAATTCTGTAGGTCAAGAGTATTATTCTTGAGGAACACGATTTTGGAGAATTGTGGATGTTTGGCTGCTATATCGTTTCGAGATCATACCCATTTGGTGGGGTGTTCGAGACCAGACACTACTTCGGTGATTGGGAGATTAGGTTTAGCAGGTCTGAGCAGCCAATTCGGGTTGTTGGTCAGAGACTTTCATCATGGTGGCTCCAAGTGGAGCTCTGAATTGCGAATTGGGGACAGAGAAAGTGCTCCAAGGTTGCTGGTGGTGCAGCCCAGAGTGTACCCACGAACAATTCTCAAAGCTAAGCTGTTGGAAGCTCTGCGTCTAGCGGATTCTCTGGAGGGTCTAAGGGGGAGATCAAAGGCTGAATCCAGGAAGCATATTTCTCCCTTTGTGCTGGTCCAGAGTCCGCAGTCTCGCTCTTCCAGCAAGCGTCTTCGTGCAGGTATGTAATGGAAAACTCCCACAGGCCGCTCAACCCTAATTAGGGTTTGCAGAGTGGGATCCACTATTTGTCAATGGAAATTGCAAGATGTATGCACATGGTGGTGGCTTCAGTAACATATGTTTTGGAAGGTTGCAGCAGGTGTCTATTTTGGAGCAGGGACCATTGACATTGTGCGTGCCCATGTTGATGCTGCAGCTTCAAGAGTTAAGATTTAATTGCATCTCCATACCTGATATCTATTAGACCTTGTTCCCTCTACAGGATTAATAAGTTCATGCCTTACTGTGCTGTTTTATCAACTTATGATACTGCACTACCTAAGATAATCTAGTCCTAATAAGATGGTGGAATTGTATCTCCTTGTTATGCTTGTAATTGTGAGCAACCAAAATATATGTGGTGGGTGCTCATGATTTCATCTTCTCATGGTCTTGGAGATCTTGCAGGAGCAGCTGGATGCAGTCTTTGTGAATGCACCCCTGTCCGGTGTACAGCAACGCAACCTCGAGGCAAGCACTTGGGTCTGGTTGGTGTTTGCTATCAAAAGATTTAGATTGTCTAGATGTGCATCTTTACTTGTCAGTTTCTTGGAGTCTTAGATGGGATGGAAATGTTGTTCCACACCTTCGTGTGCAGAGGTCATTTGGTTTGCAGAGTTGAGCCTGTCTGCAACTGTGCAGGCTGCGTGGGGCAAGCCTGTGCTTGACCGAGTTGGACTGATTATTGAGATATTTGGGGCACATGCCCAAACCAAAGAGGCCAAGCTCCAGGTATGAGGTCTTATTGATTGGTTCACCACTGCAGTTCATACATAACTTAATGTGGCTAGATGGCTGGATGATGAACCTGGTAAGATCTGCTCTTTGATGAGAAACTCATGTTTAAATGCAGGTCGAATTGGCTGCTCTAGATTACAAGAAAACACGATTAGTCCGTGTTCTTGGAAAAGGAGGTTCGCGACTTGGTTTTGGTGTTGGTGGAGAAGATGAGGTGGTCAGTGCTCGGGGGTAATGTACTCCCTTCTGTCTCATGGTTTGTGGTTATATGCACAATGTGTTGACTACCTTCTTTTAGTGTCCAGCATTGAGAGAGAAGTGCGGCCTATTACATGCAATGGAGGTGATATCAACACAAATGCAGCTTCTTTACAATCTTTGAAAGTCTTGCATGGGAACAGAAGAATTAGTGCCAGGGAAAAGGTCAGACTCCATGGAACTTGTAGCCTTTTGAAACTGATAAGGTTGTAACAGACGAGCAAGTGGAGCAATTGGAGGGGCTGGTGAGACAGAGCTTCAATTGCAACGGCGCAGGTGACACCTAGCTTTTTCTTTCTCCTTTCTCCAGTACTATTTGTGCATATATGGTGACTTTCATATCTCCATTGCAGTGTTCTTCAAGCATGGTTGTACTCATTGAAATAGGTATCACTTCAGGTAGAAGACTTCTGTGGTGGTTCACCAAATGGTGGTTCAACAACTGAATGGCTTTGTTAGGTTTGATTAGAATTGGAGAAAGAAGGGACCGTTTGAAGCAAATGCTGAAGGAAGTACAGCGAACCCGCTCTTTGCACCGAGCTGCTCGTCAACATCATGCGTTTGCTGGGAGTTGTGGTCGGCAACTTCCTGTTGTAGCTGTGGTTGGATACACAAATGCGGTGAGGCTTTCAATTTGGTGTTCAATGGAGGAGAAGAAGCAAGGTCGTAGGATAATCCTGATGAGCACATTCCTATAGCTGCCTATCTCTTTGAATCCAACCACAAGGTTTATGGTAGGATGATCTCAATGAGCAAAGACATGTACTAACTTACATCTTTTAATCCACCTGAAGTGCTTGCTCTATTCCAATATGTTGCAGCCTTGCTAAACTCATTTTGCACAATCTTTTCCTTTGGTTGAGAACTAAATAACAAGCTTGTACTTATGGGCCATCAATTCGCCTCCTGGTGCAGATGCTTTTCTTTTCATGGTCAACACATCAGTAGGGATTTAAGTTTGTGCATCACAGTTTTTCAATGCATTTATGCAGGGAAAATCATCAATGGTGGCTGCACTCTCAAAGAGCAGTGTTTATGTTGATGATAGGTGAGAAAACTGCAATCACAAGCCTTTTGTTGGATTGCTGGACTTCATATACATTGCAATCAGGCAGAGCACAATTGGTTTCCTTTCCTTGAACAGATAATTGCCACACATGAGTGGGTTTAATGGAAAGGCTTATTGTTTTAGTTTTCTGGATTAAATTGACTGCAAGTTTGCGGGGATCTAAATCACCTTGAAATAGGGCTACATACTCATCTAACTGGTGTTTTATGTAGGAAACTCATGACAGTATTGGTTCTGAAATTACTGCAGACTGTTTGCAACTCTTGATCCACGTGTGCGCAGTGTTGTGCTTCCTTCAGGGTAGGCTCACTGGCCCTTTAAGAATATGTACCCACATAGATAGCAGCAATGCACGAGGGGCATTATTGTGAAAATGTCCACATGAATTTTCTTTTGGACTTCACTGAGTACTTGCATTGCATCATGGGAATGCAGGCGGAAAGTGCTGTTGAGTGATACTGTTGGTTTTATCTCTGATCTCCCAGTACAGGTAACATTCATTACCAGTTCTTGATGAAAATGGCTTATTTGTTCTGCTGACATGGGAATCTGCTTATTGAGGTTTTAGAGTGTATATAAGAAATTTAGTGAGTTCACAAATTGCATGTAAATGTTCCAATACAAGTCTGCATGGGAAAGGGTGGAGAAGAGCGATCTCCTTTTGCATCTTGTGAAAGTTGACGAACAAGGTCATCATCTGCTCACAGCTAGTGGAGGCATTCCAAGCAACACTGGAGGAAGTTGTTGAAGCAGATTTTCTGTTGGTAAGTCTTTTCTCTAGTTCTGAAATGAACTCTACCAACATGATCCTTACTTTGGCTGAGACTTATACTAGTTCCAGAATCTATTCTAGAATGTTTCATCTGTTGGTGGAATGACAAAACAGAAGCACTTGTTTCCTATCGGAGAAGGCCTGATGCTTGAATCTTTGCAGCATGTGATTGACAGCAGTGCAGCAAACGTAGAAGAGCAGCGAGAGGCAGTTCTGGATGTGCTCAAGGGAATTGGTGTTCCCAAGGCCAAATTGGAAAGCTGTATGGTGGAAGCTTGGAACAAGGTCCCTCCATAAACCCTCTCCAATGTAGACTCACAGAGGACAATACTTGAACCGTGAAAGCTCTAGGCTGTGCACTCTACAGATCTCAAATACATTGTGAGACAGATGCCCTTAAATATTGATTATGTTTAAAGGCTATAATGTTGAATATCAATTATGGAGTTTTGAATTGTCCTTTTCTCTCTTAAAGTCCTGCTGAGAAGTATCACTAACTGTGGGATTGCAATAGCAGGTGGATCTTATAGAAGGTGTATCAACCTTCGAGGATCACAGTAGTCTTCTTCTGGCCAAAGACACAGATCCTTCTCCCACCGAACAAGAAGAATCATCAAATTCAAACCTTTTCTCAAAGGATGATGAGGTTATGAGCAATGGAGTAACTACAGGACTGGGGAAAAGAGATGAAAGGGTGATATTAGGGTTGGGATGGTCACAGGGAGGAATATCAAGAGTGAGCACCTCAGCTTCCAAAGGAATAGGGTTAGGAGCTCTGTTACAACTACTTGATAAAAAGCTTGGTGAGGAATTAGCCCCACAGTTTGCAGCACATAAGTCTGGAGATGTGAGAGGATTATGATAAGGTCTTTACCAGGGGTGAAATTGAACATGAGAGCTGCAAACGATTTCTTTCTCCGACATTGGAAAACATCTAATAATGGTGAAAAGTACCAAACTGGAGTGAGCAATGAAGAACTTGTAACTGTTAGTCTGGTCAAGTTGATCATGTGCTCCATGGTCCAATTACATGTCTTATCAAGAAGTTTCAAGTGAAGCCCATAATAAAGCAGGTACACTTATCATCGCCCATATGTGATTCCTCCAGGTCTGTCCATTTGACCCCATCAGATGCTTGATTTCTATTGTGGGGGAGACTTAAGCTACAGATGGCTAATAGAGTAATGGCTGCTAGATGATGTCTACTAGATGCAGCTGGAATATTTGATTGAATTATTGTGGATTGATATTTGTTGAGGTAATTTTTGTTGTCCTGCTCTCTGGCAGAATGGTAACTTGCTTTGTGAAGTGCTGGGTGTTGAGATACAACCTTATGCACATGTTGAACTGGCCCCACACATTTTGCAAAGTTATTTTTAAAAAGAAAAGAGGAGAGACCAATGGGGCTCAAGGTCCTACCAGGTTTTGTTACTCCACTGCCATCAGCAATTGGAGAACCTGTCAAGCATACAATATTATGTGCATTGACGGGCAACACATTCCTAACATAGTGCCTTAAGGATTATTTTTCCTGCTTTTGCTAGCAAGTCCCATTGCCTTGTGTTCCATGGATTTTCTGAGTGTCATGTGAGGTTAGTTCACATTGTAACTCAAACTTCCCTGTGGTACCCACTGTTAATGTAAAATGATCTCTTCCCGGATGAGATGGCTTGCACCCTTGATGTAGTCCTTCATTGTTGGAGAACCATGTTATTACTATCATCACCAATGGTCACACAACATTACAAGGTCTTGGCAATATTCAATAAATTTGTACCATCTTGGTATTATTCATCCTTCAACCACTCTTTCATGCTCAATTTGAGCCATGGTGAAGTTCAACTTGTTGGATGGTGCCCTCGAGTACATGGCACTTATGTTCCAAACATCCTATGCAATACTCTAATTTCCCATAACAACAATGGTCATTGAAGATTATGTAACCACCAAATTTCCTACGAACCAAATACTCTTTGAATTCAGGAGTCCTTGATCTTTTACATCCTTTTGGAATCTCCTAATTGCATTATATTGCCCAAGATTAATGGAACAAACCCCACTTTCAAGCATGTTTGTAATCAATAGATCAAATAGTAAACCTCCATAGGAAGCAAAAATTCTTTGTCACCCTATGACTTGACAAAAATGAAAACAATACATAACATTTTTACTATGTAATCCCTAAACTGGGTGAAATCCTTGTATATATATATATATAACAAGGATGGAAATCCATCCACAAAAAGTATAAGGCATGTCAAAGAAAATGTAAACACACGAAAGGAAAACCAAAACAATCCAAACAATAGTAATGAAATAGAAAATTTAATGTTGAAAGGGCATCCTTTGTCACAAATCAACTAATGATGGAGGTGCATTGGCTAGTATGTGTAAAAAAAATGAAGAACTATGATTAAGCATGGTAGCTCATTGAAAAATCACAATGGCTTACACATGTCGGAAGTCTATCGACACTTGTTGCTTATAATAAGATATAAACATTGAAGGTACCAAAGAGGTTTGCTAATAACAAGCTATATTGGCATGTACACAAGAAGTAAAAAAGGAATCAAAACAAGGATAGAGACAACCATAGATCTCTATGGCAAGGGGAACAAAATCATATCTCGACATTCGTTATGTGTAAATTCATGCCTTGTTTTGAATGGCAATTGTTGTTGCATGTGCTATTGTCATCAAAGCATGTTGCACCAAATTTGTACAAGTAAAATCAACAATGATAACATTCGCCAAGGTCCAAAAATCATGTATGGTGATGACAATATCCACTTGTCTCTATTTATGGCAAAGGAAAAGGTGGGAAACCTCTCTATGTACATGAGCTCCACTTTCCAATGCCATAGCTACAATGGTATTTCCAAAAGTATCATGGGTTGTAATGTGCTCACTCCCACATAGACAATGTAACAAATGAATACCCAAATCATCAATGGTATGATCACACTGACATTGTGAAAGATGTGCAATTGTAGGATGTGGTATATTGAAACAGATATGTAACAATGTAAAGAAATGAACTGAGGACAAATGAAATGAAGGGGTGTTAGGATGAACTAATAAGTAAACCCCTATTGTTGGACTTGCATAAGAATGAAAATGTGCTCGCACAACATCCCGAAAGAACCTTTCCTAAAAGCAAAGTCTTGCTTATGAAGTTGGTCCATCAAAGAAAACTATATTTAAGGATACGATTGCACCACTAGATTTTCAAAAGGCAAAACATGTGATTAAACAACTTAAAATAACATCACACAGATATCCCGTAATGCTACCTAAAAGGGATAAATATTGGTCTTTACATGTGCCACCACATCAAGAAAAATAGGGTGATCATTTTGCTAAAAATGAAAAACTAGTGCAAAAGCGATCAAAACCCAACATCCTAAAAAGACGAGGACAACATGTTAGACCACTAAAAGAATGCCTAGCCCCCTTGAAAAAATAGGAAGAATGACTTGACGATGAACCAAATGGCCCATTATGGTGCCAAAAGATCTTGAACCTAACAGCTTCTCCAACATAGCTATGGTACAAGCATCAAATTTAGTGTAATGTTACAAAATACCTAATGATGAAAATACCATATGTTGTAAATAGCCCAGCCACTGAACATAACAAAATGAAAACATCACAAAAACACCCAACAAGGCAATATGCTCTTGGCACCATTAGAAAGTTTCAATATCAACAAGCTAAAAGTTGAAGAGCAGGTGCTACCAAAACATGTTCTGAGCTTTTCACATGCAAAATTATTGTTGGGGTTTTTTTATCTCCCTTTTGGCTCACTATAAAGCTTATTAATGTTTATAAAAATCACATATGCAACTATGTTTGTGTAGCTTAGGGCATGCAAGGTAATGAACACAAAGTTAAAATCAAGTCTTTGGAAATCGCCATCATTTTAGGGCTTGACAATTTTGATGCTTGAAATTGGTGTGCTTTAAATTAAGGAACAAGAACAAAATCAAGTAGAAAAAATGACCTAAATTTGCAACAATAACAACCATTCAAGGAAGTGGTGAGAAATTGAAGTTTAGTTCCCCCATAGCAAATCCTTAAGTCATTTCTTTCATATCCCCCACTTGTGTAATTTCCTTTATTGTATCCTAAAATTTTTTGCATGATTGTAACATGGTAGTCCTTATTGATTTCATTCAAACTAAGTAAGTAAGTAGATAGGTAGGTTAAGAGCCTTTACGGTTCATGGTTTAAGGCTTCATTAGTTTGTGTGTATAGGCATGGAAAACCTTGCAGTTTCGTCGACATCAAAACATCATAGGGTATCATAGGAGGATTCTGATATCATGATGATGTGTATGCACCATCATGAGACATCTCCACCTTTTCACTAAATGATTTCCATTGCATTTATTTTGCTTCATTCAATTTCTTCAGTTGCAATTAGTTCATTTTCACATTTCACACATTGTCTACATCATTAACCACAAGTTATTCCTCAATTATCTGTACTTACACCAAAGGCCTATCCATCATGTAACCACGTCCGCATGTTCCTTGTCATGGTTGTGTCACTTATACGTAACAGGAACAAGTTTAACATGTCACCAAGCATCATGCATCACACACATGCAATCATCAGCTTTCGAAGTGTCAATGCCTTCAACATTACCATTTTTTTTTCCTTCTTCAACTTGGACGTGGATTGCATCATTAGATATCATCAATGTTTTCCATCTTGGTTTACCACACCCCCACTCATACCATCATATTCCATATGTTCTTTGTGTCGAAGTTCAACGTTCGATTAATTATTGATCCATCTAACATAGGAACTTGGCATGCATTTTTGTTCTTCCATTCCTAGTGTTTTTATTTTTCGCCATAAGGTGGTGGAAATGGCCACCAAAAGACTCATGCATGTTTATGTTAGTACATGACAGAGGATTAAAAGACATTACAAGAAGAGCATATGATTAGAGCACAAGCATTGACTTCCCAAAGATCTTCAAAGATGGCATTGGATCCTACTCCACCTCCATCAACATGATTGCATCATGGACATATCTATGACATGTCCATTCTCATGGATATGGTATTCTACAACATTAGTACTTACAAATTACAATTATTTTACATTTTTTGAAAAGAAAGGTGCCTTCCATTTTGAAATGTTGAAATGTTTAATACTTTTAAGGAATGGTTACAAAAGATGTAAAGTTAAAATCATCAATCCAATGCAACATTGATTTTGTATGTGTCAAACAACTAGGATGTTGGTGAAAAGATGCAATCACCACCAATTGCATTTGCATCAATGTTTTCCAAGTACCATGTTATAATGAACATTTCAAAATCTTTTGTACACAAAAATCAACAAATAAAATGTTAAGGAGCTTCACATTATAAATAATTTAATAAAACATTGATCTATCTAAGCTTGACAAGCATATGTGAACATGATGTTAGCACTATAACTTGACTTGTACACAACTACAAAATATTTATGGATTTAATGTTATAAAAGAACCTGTTTGTGGAAGTAGTATAATGAAACATAAACAAAATGCCTATTTTGTGGAACTAATGCATGTAGAATGTACCAAAGGGCAATCATGTAATTAAAAATCTTATTAGTTGAGATCTTTCAAATGTAACATAAATTGCAAGGAGTTTTAATGCTATATTTTGAAAAATGTGGATAATCAATTTCAATTTTTTAACTATGGCACCATACCATTCCTAAAATTGTAGGATTCCAAACTCACATGATTTTGAAGTCATGCAATAAGCATAAAAGAATAAACAGCACGATATAGAAGAATTATAAAGCCCACACAACATGTGATACAATGGATCCCATTTCATCTCAGACCTTCTAGATTTTGGATTTCAAAGTACACCATTTCAGATTTGCTTTTGTCAACCCACCCCTGAAGTTCACACTTCACACTTGATTTCATGAATATAAAAGTTGCAAACTATTTTTTCCATTGTTGTCATATACAACCAAGTACACCATTTTATGTCAATCCTTTTGACTTGGAATTCCATCCATAACAATAAATATACATTGTTGCTTGGATGCTAGGGGAAGAGATGTTGAGAACAAAGCATTTGATGTTCAAGAACAACAGAAGCTATCAAACATTGAAAGAAAAAAAAATTGTTTCGCTTGTAGAAATTATTGCTAACCTTAATCCACCTTGAATCCTCAATTAAAAGAATTTAACAAAAGGGCAATTTTTGCAAAGGACATTAAATTGTCGTAGGTGGGACCCTAGGCTACCTCATTTTTCGCAAAACCTCAAGTCGTGACTCACTAGGCCACTAAACCTATTCTATAGGCTATCCACATTTTACACTATAGGCCACCTAAACTTTATCCTAGGCAACCTAATTTTTTTCACCTTAGGATAGACCAATGGGGCTATGTTACATGCTACTTGCATTTTTCCTTGTAGGCCCTCTAGCCTTTATCCAAAGCTACCTGGACTTTCAACATAGCTTGGCCATTTTGGTATTTCATCTATTATTTGAATCTACATGCCCTTACCCTAAAAAAATTAATAACTATTAAATTAAAAAATTCTATATTTCTACAATTGATCTATTTTTTATCATTGAAGCAAACTGGAGGGCTACAACTTTGAGCATCAGAAGTAAATGAGCAACACAGCAAACACAGGAAGAGAATGAGTGATAGTTTGCTTCAAATTTTTTTTAAAATAGCTCAATCTTCTCTCTAGGTCCAGCCCCATATCTTCATCATTATTAGTCCATTTTGAGTGAATTAAAACTTGATGGGTTTGCCAACTAAGGATTTACAAAACATTTTTGTATTCCAGAGGCAAAAACACAACAATCAAAGATATTAAGCTCAAAATCCTAATCTATTTTAAATCATCCATCAATGAACACTGAACCCTCTTACACCAAACACCTCACATCTTCTTGCATCCCCTATCGAATTGAGCAATTCTTGCTGCATTGGAAGCACTAGATGAAGGGTTACATATTTTTTTGAGCTTCAGAAGCGGAGAAACAATGTCTGAGGATTCGACTTCCTTTGACTTCTTAAGTGTTCACTCACTGGAGTATCTACAATAACTCACCCCTCATTATTCCCCTTCTCACTCCTCTAGGATACCTAATTACTTCTTTCGCTGCTTCAGTTTTTATGGCCAATCAAGCTTACTTTGTCATCAATTAGTCTAATGATCGATTTAAGGTTTTTGAATAAGTTTTGACATGTATCTCTATTTTATTTTCAGTTAAAATTAAAATGAAGAGTCGCCACTTTTTCTGTGCTCTTACACTCAGGGGAGCCACCTTGACAATTTTTTGTGTTTTTTAATCCTTAAAAAAAGAAAAACACTGCCAGGAACGTTCCATACTACACAACAACAGTGAAAGGATGTGATAAAAACACATTTGATTCTTCATCACCAGGGGTGTTTTTTTTCAAATTCCTCAAGTAGGTGTACTGGCGAGGATCCTCAGCGTTAATTAGCAATAAATGGCGACTGTCCTGGTGGTCTAGTAAACTTTTTTTGGAATCCTGCATAGTTCTGGCGACCCAATGGAACACACTGTCTAAATCTGGCGACTTTTAACTTTGTTTTTCTCGAGATATGGCGATTTTTCTTTTAAATCTCAAAAATCCCTTTGTTGGATACGCCAGCCCTTTTTTTTTTTTGGTCACCAGGTAGCGAAAATTCGCCACGAAAAAAAACCCTGTTCATCACAAATCATAGAAAGAGAGCACCAGAGAGCACCAATAAAGCCACAGTGAACCAGCACCCACCAGCACACCATCCACTGCATACCCATTATTACTCAGTTGTGGATGAACCTCAACTGAGTTAATATTTGGTTTCACCTTGGTAACCAATTCTGTAGGAAATAGCTCTCATATATAAATAAGTAGATAGGTTAGAAAAATAGGTAATTACTAGGTAAGTAGATGGTTTAAAGTTTAAACATATGTAAGGGCTGTTTTTACTACCTACCTACTAACAAGCTGCTTGCTTTGTGGGGGGTTGTTACTACTAAGGTAGAAAAAGAAAGCAACTGAGCTAATCACCATGGTTAGCTAGGGAACTGGAACCCAACAGAAAACTGTTTCCTGACCACTTACCATTCATCCTTCATGGGGCGCTGGTGGGTGCTTGTTCACTGTGGCCACTTACAGCCACTAGTGCTTTCCATTGACAAGCCCCGTTTGTCCTTTCGCTCTCTGCGTCTGGTGAAGTGTATTGGAGTACGCTCACTGCAGTGCATTGAATGAGTGTCCCCGGTCTCCGCCATTCGTGGGTGCAGCGACGACGGTGGGCGATGAGGAGGCGCGGAGGAGCATGGCAATCACCGCCCCCCATGGTGCTGCGTCTTCTGTTTCCAGTGCTTTTTTTGGTGTTGCTCACCTCGCTCGAGGGTGGGAACGCCGCTCGCTGGGGCAGCGGATCTGCCGTTGACGACGGTGCGCTCACGTCGGGAGACTTAGTTCCCGCTCTCAACGCCGAGACTTTCAATTCCAGCTTGTTGGCAGCGCCTGCAAACTGGGCTCTTGTGGAATTCTACGCCAACTGGTCAGTGTGCATCTCTGTAGTTCTCTTCTGCTTATGGATGTCTCTGTATGTCATCGAATATCCTGTTGTTTTCTGCCTTTGTGGGCCTGTGTCTGTTTGTGTATCGAGAGGGTTGCTTTGTCGTTAATAACATTTGAAATCGGGAATCCTGCGTGTGACCAAGCAGATCTCTTACCTAGTCTCAGCTTGTTGACAGTCCCCGGCTAGTTACCATCCAATTTCAACTTTGCCAAGAAAATTAGGGTTTCCAACATGTAGGAGATTTTGAAAATCCGTCTTGTTGGCCCAGTATGTTCCTCTGTCTCATCGAGTGTGTTATTGACGTTCTTGAGATTCTGCTCTAGCTGGGAATCAAATGCAGAATGTAAAGGTGCGTTGGCCTGCACCACCTGTGGATGTGGATAATACATAGGATCCATCCATGATCTGCCACCTAGAGATCATGAGAAATGGTGATTATTGAGAAATCAGTGGCTCCAACATTTTCATGTTTGTGGAATTCATTCTTTGGGAGCAATATTTTTTTCCCATTTGGATATTGCAATCACAAATTTCCTTAGCTGGGATTCATGTCGGAAATTGTAATATTGATGACTGTTTCAACCAGCTACATCTCTTGACTGAGTATTCCAATTGCTTCCAGAAATGTGACAGAAACTTGTAACACAGATTTCTGTATCATTGCTTATGTGAAATCTCAAGCAGATTATTGTATACTTATCCACACCCATTGTCAGGAGCTGATCAAGTTAATGTGGAGTAGTGGCTGCTAATCAATGCCCATTCATGATGAAGGTGATGGTCTGGTACTTTGTGAGCAACACAAAGTCATGACTGCACTCATTCTTATTGGGTCAGGTTTGGTTTTTCTGGAACTGACACAGAGTTTTATTGTGGATTTTCTCTGCAATCTCATAGATATGTGCCTGATGCACCAATCTCTGTCAAATCAACACAGAGATGTTCACAACCCTGTAGACAGTATTCTAGATGATTTTTTGTGTGAAAAGAGTTTTTCCTGAGAGGTCACCTAGTGGGAGATTTTCCAAGTCCTTGGAATATGCTGTATGGACCAGCTGCATGCTAATAGTCTTAACAGATTGTGCAAACTTGTTGGAAGGGTACAGGTGCCCTGCTTGCAAAAAATATAAGGTGAGCCAACAATATCAAGCCTTCTTGAGAGATTCTCAATGGCAGATACAGGAGGATATGGGAAATTTCACACTCCCAGTGGATATTTTGCATTGGTGATGAATATCTGTGGATGTATTGCAGCCACATTTTGAGCGTGTTGCAAGACTTTTCACTGGGCCGAATCGTGTCCATGAGGGTGTGGTGTATTTTGCCAAAGTGGACTGTGCTGACCAGGTGATTGCTCCACTATGTGTCCACTGTTTAAAGAAAACATTTTATCAAGCTAATTGACAATGCTGTTGCAACATTGAGCTTTTGGGGCTTAAACTTGATGATGTTGCTTGGGAGTGGAAGGACAAGCATACATCTTCATTGTGACATACCATATTGTGTCTGCATGCAAATATATCAGAGTCCAGATTGGTCTCGAAAGAAAAAGATTCCAGGACCAAATTATCAGCATAAGTTGGGTGAAAAGGAAGATGGCAAAAAGACACTGAATCAAGCGTGTGTGTGGGGTTGCATGCCAGGCCAGTCAAATACTTTGTGAAAGGTTCTCTATCAGATACTACCCATCTTTATTATGGGCCCTTCCTCCAGTTCTTGCAATCGGTAGCCGTTCTGCCAAAATACAGAGTCCTCTGGAAGAGATTACAAATGCACAGACAGCAGAGGCTCTACTGGAGCAGATCAACAAGCGCATTGGCAAGTGTGTACCTACACCTTAAATATCCAGACGTTGAGTTATCCCGTTTCCCATCTTTGGATCACCAGTTCCATTTCCAAGATGTCTGTATAGTCCTGGTGATTTTGTGCTTCTTGATTCTGCTGCTGTCTGCATTTTATTTTTATAGCCTCCCAGTTGACATTCCTAGTTACTAGTGTTTTCCTTCCAGTAACTTGGAAAATCTGCTTAGTTGTTTTGTGATAGGCCTGTGGAACAACACCAGCTTGAGAGAAGATAATGCAAAAGCTTGATGGGGGCCTGACCATCTGGTTTGAATTTGTCCCTGATTTAGATCCTTCTCCTTGAGTGATGCAACAACAGAGGATGGAAAGGCATCTGGAACAAATACTTCTGAACCTTTGCAGGTTTATTTCTCTGGTCAATTCCATGCTTCTGTTGGGAATTCAGTTGCATTGCAGTCTGCTTTGTGTTTGATGGCCTCTTTTCTGCTGTAAGCTGTAGTGCAAAACTGATATCATTTGCATCTGTGTTGTTTGGTAGAGAAGATGCCTGCCTCACTTCATGATGTAGAAGAAGCCACAGCCCAAGCATTCAAAATCATTGTGGATGAGAAGGTTAGTGTCTTTTGCAAACTATTTGTATTATACCACCAAATTGTTTTCTTAATTCTCAATTTCAATTTTTTTTTTGCTCACCTGCACTGTGGTTTGTGGCTGCTGCTCACAAGTTGATTTCGGTGCAGATGCTGGTTTCAGATAATCGGGGTTCATTTATTCAATTTTTGATGCTTCTGGTGGTCCATCATCCCTCTGAGAGGTTGGTATGCTTTTTAAACTGCAACATGTCTTCCAGTTGGTGCCACAGCTTTTGCTCCTGGTTCAGAGACTGAATGTGCTGTGTTCTGAAGAGAGCAGGTGTAGGAAGGGGAGTGCTAATTTATTGGTGAACCTGGCAGAGCTGTGGCCAGCTGGTCAGGTCCCCACAGCAGCCTTTCTTGATCATCCCTTATGTGGATCTGGTCTGCCTCAGAACTTTTGGGTTTGTTTCTCTATCCATCTCCGCCTGCTCCTCATCATTGTACTACCCAACCTGGGTAAAAGTAGGAGAGGAGTGTAGCCAAGGAACTTATTGCTAAGCTTCTGATTTTTTGTGAAGGCTCCTTTTGTAGTTAAGAGTTTGTTGTTCAGTCTTTGCTATTGTAGCAGTACGGGCATCATCAGATTTGGTCATAAATGCATGCTGAGGGCTCTTTGAATACCTGAAAACTCAGTTTTGTCTAGCCTTGTGTTCCAATATTACATGTGGATTTGCATCTAGTATCCAGGTCATATGACTGATACAGCAGTTACAATGCTTAATGGCATGAACTGTTTTGGAAGTAGGGTGTTCTTGAATTGCAGAGATCCTAGGGAATGCATTGAACCAGGCAGGGGATGGTCTAGGTGTGGGACCAGTTGCTGACTTGAAAACCTGGTCTGTGCAGGTCTCATGCCGTGGTGAAAGGCGAGGTTATAGGTATATTGATGATGGTGTTCTTTCACTATGTTTAGCTATGTAGATTAATATATTCTTTCTGGGCTTGTTTGAGCATCAGTGAGTCCAAAGAAAAAAAAAAGATCTGGAGAAGCTTCTTTGGAATTGTCCATCCGTATCTCCAGATTGCAGCAAGAGAACAGGAATGCAACATCCTCCATTGTCCCATGGTTCTTAAGAAAATTGTGTGCCCTGCAGCTGTGGGTTGTGGCTGCTATTTCATTCCCTATCAGTGCGTGTAGCTGATTCAGAAAGCGCTGCTGCATTCTCAGCAATTCACTCATTTGTGGAGCACTTTTTCAACTGTCAAGAGTGTCGACAGCACTTTCTGGAGATGATCTCAAGGTAGGTTCTATATGTTTCCAGACTAGGGTGTATTCTTCAGTTATGCAATTCAACTAGCAAGTCAGTTGACCTGGCACATACAGGGCACACCATCTTTGCATCTTGTATGGTGGTCAGTAGCTTGCTTCAGATTTATATTGTCTTATTGGTGAGAAGCCTTTATGGGTGTGGAATTCAATGAAGTATTTTCCTCATCTTTCTCTGCTGTGGACTTCTTCTGCTTTGTCAAAGAAAACTGGATGTAATAGCATCACAGGAGGATCTGGTGTTGTGGCTCTGGCATGCTCATAATGAGGTATGTTCTTACTTGTGAGCTTGGATCTGTAGTTACAGCCAGCTGAGACTGCCATAAAAATCATGTAGTCTATGTGGCCTTGGTTTTCTCTTGTTCATCTGGCAGTATGACCTGATATGACTATGATGATACCTGGAGGATATTCTCACAACTTACAATCTGGGTCCTGGAATTAACTCAATGATTTTCAGAGAGTCATCCCTTCTTTCTGTCTGGGTGATACATTGTATGCAAGAGCATTATGTCTGATCCCATGTACAATACTTGGGGTAGCTAATATCTAGGTCTTTTCTGCTGATTTTCTCATTGTGACCTTGCACAGTTTGCTGATAAATCTTATGTTGGAACCAGGTAAATATGCGTCTTGCAAAGGAAGAAGAAGTCTCCAAGAAATGGAATCCCAACTACCCAAAAGTGGTGTGGCCAACTAGACAGCAATGTAGTGAGTGTAGGGTTGCGGCTTCTGTTGACAAGGAGGCAAGCAGTACTGAGGAGCCAGAGTGGGCAGTTAAGGCTGTCTATAAGTTTCTGAAAAATTGGTATGGGGCATCACTGCTTACTTTCCCAGACACCATGCACGAGGGTGTGGAATCTGAGGGTCAGATAGCAGTGAGCAGAGGGGGTGATGAGAGTGGCCGGAATGGGAGCTCAGCAGTGCGTAACATTGCAGCTGTTGCAATCCTCTTGGCCAGCTGTGGCTTTGGGCTTGTTGCACTCTGGTGGCGCATGCAGCAGAAAAAGCGCAAGTATTAAGCAATCCTTTTTTACTCCCTTCTTTTGACCAAAATAATGTGCCAGGTTTTTCTGCCCATGCACTTCTTGAGAAGGTTGTCATGGTATCACCTGTCTGCACATGGTTGGTACCCTGCTGGACAAGCATATCAAGTACATGTTTCAGATCTGCTAGATAGGTGATTTTCATATGTATGCATTACTAATTAGAAAAATGAGTTTGCAAGCCCTGGCAGGGCTGCTTACAGTTCATGCTGCTATGCATATGGCAGGCGAAGGCGGAGGCGAATATGAAGCATAATGGAGATGCTGATGATATTAAACATCACATTTCAGATTGTCGAGTCAGCTAATGGAGATACTGATGATTTGTTAACTTCAAATTTGAGATTTTCCAAGTTTGCTGGCCACTGAACATACTATATCACAACACACAACACAATATTCAGTAGATGGGTTTGAAAGAATGGGCTATGCAATCACTTAGTTCAAGGAAATAAACTGCTCTTGAACCAAACTGGTAACTGCCTGTGAAATGATAGCTCAATGAACTTAATTGTAGAGAGTTTTGAATAAACAATCAAAGCTGCATTGGAAGTACAGCTTATACTGTATCTGCAAAAAGTGGTTATTTGTATGTCAGTCATTGGAGCTGTTATAGCATTGAAATAAGTAATTTGTCCACTGTTGAGGTGACTGGAAGATCGCAAGAAACCTGTTTCTACTTATTGGTAAGACCTTTGGCAGTATGTGACCATATTGTAGAAAATTTCTGTGCTTGCAGTTGTTTACTTTGTTCCATGTTCTTTAACCACTCCAGGTGTGATTGCTACTGCTCAGAATCCTGGTGATACTGCAGCTCTGGCACAATGGATTGGTGTATTCACTGCCTCCCTGTATTATTATTAAACTGTGAAACCTTCTAAGCTTCACATTCATCCATTGAGCTTCCTCAACACCCTTGTGCAAGTTCCTTTAGGAACATTTAATAAACCTTCCAAGCTATATATTCATCTATTGAACTTCCTCAATACCCTTATATGGTACCTTCTGAGGAGTTTGCAATAACTTCTCCACCTGAATAAGACCACCAAAATTATGCATTTGCTTGATAGAGCAATGTCACATCATTGTAACAATACAGCATCAGGAAATTACAAATTTTACCATCTAAAGAAAAAAGTGCTGAAGAAGCCTTACCCTCACTGACCATTTTGGACGCATGAGATCTTAAATGGCATCTTAAAACTCCTGAGTGGTTCCAACTTTAGTCAATTGCCTTCACAAAAATTTTGGATTTGTTCTATTGGATGAGAACACAAGACATCTTCATAAGCATAAACAACAACAAAAAAATGTTCTGATATTCACACCAACCAGACTAGAATTGAGAGATGGCCCTATAATGAGGCATTAGAGTTTTCATATCTAACCACACATCAAAGAACAGGAAAAAATGGAATTAATGAGTGCATATAAGATAAACAACTGAACTACTTCAAAGTTGTCTATCAGGAAATTTAGCAAAGAAGATGGAACCTAAAGCTTCTGCCACCTTGAATCTATCTAGTGACTTATGGACCTTAGCTCATCCTTTTAACACAAAACAAAATTGAAGTAGACTTTTCTCTGAACCAACAAGAATTTTGCAACAACTGGACTTACATTATACCCATAACTTTAGTTGCTAAAGCCTTCAGAAACATATTTGACCAACCATAAATGCAAACAACTTCCAATTACTTTTCAAGAGAAGTCTTGCTTGAACCGTAGCAGAAAGTAGTATGGCTTGCAATAGAGCAGTCACATCTTTAGCCTGCACTGTGGGTAGGATGTCCAACATTGCTGTAAACTTCTTGGATTACTAGGACACACTAGATGGAAGATCCTGAACAGAAAAGACAGCTTCAAGCTTTGGATTAAAAACACCAGTCCCATTTTGCAAAATCATGCTCAGACCTCAGCTCAGTTGACAGCAGATCCATTTAGCTTAGATGCAATTGGAGTGCCAGAGGCATCCAAGGAGCATAGAATGAATCTGGTTGTGTAATGAGCATGAACTGCAATGGTCACCTGGTGGCACAAGCACAGTAGTGTGGACAGCATGCATCCCACATTCAAAATAATAGCAACCTGAGCCACTTAACCTCACAAACTTAGCTCTCACATGCAAAAACATTACCAAAAAATGAGCACACTAGATCAACACTATCTTAACAACACTTGCAGAGGTTCACATGACTGTCTCCAACCAGAATGTTCCCTTCTGTAGCCATGCCAAACAGAGAACAGATCTGCTTCTTCAGAATTGAGATGAAGCCTACAGCAGCAGACATGTCTAAGAATTTGGGGTCCATAAAAAATTCAGCTATAACCCAAACCACAGCTATGTGAGGTGATCAAGTCAATCAGCATGGAGAGCTGTGGTAAACCCCCGTCTATATCACTAAGCACAAGCAATGACCTAAGCCAAGAAATGGATACCCCACCAGTACTTCCCGTGTACTCTATCCTTTGTGTTGACAAAACAAAATGTGCTAATCTCATCTCACATATCCAGGTGGTGATCCAGAACAGGAAAGGAGAGGTGGTCACATTTGAAAGGCAAGAGAGTACCAGCTACTCGCCCACTGTCATTCCAAATCCAAATTTGTAGTCCTTCTTCCAGTGATCAATCTGTCAGCATGAAACACTACCCTTTTAGTATGTGTATAATGGACACAGGCCAAGCCAGCATAACTAAGAGCCTCTTCCCTGTGCATCAGTGCCAAGGCCCTAATACCCCTCAGTAAAATGAAAGCATCAAAAGAGATACAATGCATTCAAGCTCAAAACAGTAGTTGAAAGATTCTACTTGACTTTTCATGTATTGCACCAAGAACCTTTGCAACTAAATGAGCACAGAACAGGCCATCCTGTCAAAGAACATAAAGAGCAGCTGGCCTACAACACTTGCACCAGGTCTGAGCACTAAAACTGGAGCTGCTTGCATTACCACTGAGTAGGTCCTTCACAGACACTCACATAGACCAGAATCAATAGGTAAAGTCCATGACAGCAGTCTGGTTCTGCTTCACTCTCTCCATCAGTAAGTGAATTCTATGGTGGCTTTAATACACTATGCCACTGATGCACTTTAGCAAACAAGGAATTTATGTACATAATACTTCTTACAAACCAGGTACCTACTCTGGCAGAAGTGGAAGGGTTTAGAGTTTTAAGGTTTAAGATGTGCACGTAGACTTGAAAAGGTACCTCTGCAGAGAGCAAAAAGTTGACACCAAGGTTGAGCCTCTCTTCAAGAAAAGCTGCCACACAACCATTTGTATCCAGCCTACCTCTCAAACGGCACTGCACAGAAACATAACAAATAACATGCTTAACTCAACAGGGAACAGGAGCTTTGTATGTTGCCAGTGAAAGATTTGGGCTTTGCTACTAGTAGAGAGATCTCATGTAAGGTCCATCACCTGTTCACAGAACTTTGAAGTAGCATATGCACATGACCAGGCCTGAGCCTATCTAACAGAGACTTTCTTTCAGGACCATAGGACCCCTTATTTGGGTAGTGCAAGCTTCCATGAGTAAGCTTCCTCAAAACAGGCACTCACTCTAGTGAGTTCTACTTTGTAAGCAGGCATTGAAAGTTCATCAAGTTAATGTAAGACCAACACATACATCCAACTAATGATTCAAATGAAGTAACAGTTATGAAGCTGTAACTTCATCCTAGACAGTCTACCTGGCGGAGAAGGTAGTCATAACCAACAGTTGTAGTTGTCTCCTTGGTGTTCCAATTGTATAGGAAGTCTGATGCCAATGACACCTGGTACAAATAACATCAATTACATCTTAAATCATGGAGCTCAAAAGTGCAACATAGCACCAAAAAGTAAGCAATCAAACTACCCATATCCTTTTCTTCCCTGTGCTTATAGCAAACTCATAGAGCCACATAACTGTTTGTATACTGATATAAAAGGCTGGAAGTGCTCAATCTCATTTTCAGCAAAACTCATCAGCAGTCTAAAAGCTATGACTGAAAATCAAGGACTGAGAGATATGGAGAAGTTACCTTGTCTGATACCCTTTGCACATAGGTGAGAGACAAAATGCCAGTGCTTGCAATTTGTGCTGTAGCTATCTGCATACATACCCCAACTCAGAGTGCAAAGAAAAGGACTGGACCAGAGCAGGTTGGCAGCAGTCAGAAATGGAGACCAACTTTATCTCTCTTGTGTAGACTGATCTATTTTTTTATAACCATTGACCAAGGATACACAGAAAAGAGTACTGCGGCAAGGGTGGGAACAATCAAAGATTTGGACTAGTTGCAGGGTTGGAAAGAGGCATAATATCTGCACCGCTTTATCTGTGTTGTACCGGCCAGCAAAACCAATGCCTGACTTCCGCTGCTGACCCAACCAAAATACTTCACCTCCCAAAGCCAGTGTTGGTGTTACACTCTGTTCTGCCAAACACTTTCTCATTGTTACTGAACCCAGTGGCATACCTATTCCTGAAAAAATTAGCCTCCACATTATAAGATCAATTCACAAACAAGATAGGTCAACCTCAGAGTTGCCTGCCTTGTGCTAGTGTCACAAAATGTATTAGTAATAACTACTCTAAGATCCTCTGACAACCACCAAACCATGGTGTTACACATTGTCTGTTGAAGCTTTAGTACCATACACAAATATAATCCACCTGGCTGTCGCAACAACCAAGGGGTGAATTAGTGGGAGTTTGTTGACTAAGAACCTGAATGTAATTGAACCCATAGAAAGCATTATTCCCCAATTGCAACTGGGCCTGATAATCACCCCCCTGTCCCAGGTTCGGATCAAGACATCCAATACCCCAAAGTTAGCAATTCCACATGAAACAATACATTGATAACTGGAAGCTCCTTTCCCTGACAGTCACTCCAGCTAGTCAATTGAGTATAACTTACCCTCCTGCAAGACAGATAACAGATCAAAATCACCTACCCTGTAATCAAAATGGAACATCCCTTGTGAAAAGTGTGGCTCATTTGTAATCTGTTTCCCCCAATACCACCACCCAAACCATAAGTCTTGTAAGAAAGACACTGATTTATTGTCATGAGTTATCAGAACTTCATCCTCAGAACATGGGAATGACTTTGGATAAAACATTTGAGGTGTATTTGGATATTTAGCCAAATGGGTATTGTAGACGTACTTGAGCATTCACTTTGATGGAGAAGCGATCGGTGACATCATATTTGACCCGGGCACTCATACGGCCATCCGTCAAAATACGCCCAATGAGCATAGTCATCTGCACATCCATCTCATGATCTTAACACCTTCTGTGAAAACACAAACACATTGCTGACCTGGACTGGGGAGATTCAAAGAAAAGTAAAAATGCAACAGTGTAAATGTCACCATGGGCCCTACCTCAAGCACATAAGCATAATCACAACAAATAGAAGCTACAAAGAAACATTTTATAACCCACCAAACTCTTTGCCTACTTCCATTGCCAACCATATACTTGTCCTACCAAAGAACCCTATAGGTTGAATTCAACCACATCAATGAACAGCACTTGTGAACCAAGGGAAAAAGATGTGAAACAGATATCCAATACACAAGATGATGAGAATGCAAGATGAGAAGGAGAGGTGAGCAAATAAACAACAAACCCGTTGGTCTATAAGGTTTGCTCCAAACTCATAATGTGCAGCTGGAACCTTGATGATTTGGGCTCCCTGAGACGGCACCTCCACAGAACCCATGAACAAACTGCACAGATACAACATTGGTGCATCAAGCAATATGGTTTTTCATACCCCTCTTGCACACATGCTCAGTCCAAATAACTAGGAAAGCTTCACTAAGGCCACAGTTTGTTGAGTGTTAAGGCTCATGATCAACACTGTACAGATTTCATCAGTGAGAACACGTTCACAAGCAACCTAACCATTGGAACACAATACAACTAGCTTACAAAAAGGATGGAGCAGAAATGACAATCCAACCATCACAACATAATGTACCAACATGCCAGCAAGTAACCAATCTCCAATTGTTGCAGAAGAGACCTCCATCAAAGAATAAACGAGGTGAGAAATAAATAATAGGACTAGAGAACCTCCACACCTGTGGCTCAATGAAAACCTTTGATTGAGAGGCTTGGTGAAGTCAAATCGCAGGCCTTCAAAAAGTTCAGGTTTCAGAGACACTGTCCACATCACACATGAATTGTCAGCCCTTCTATATGTGTCTACACCATCCTCCCACTCCAAATGACAGAGCTCCTTTCCAATAACCAAGCAACATTCACTGAAGGACAACACTAACATATGTTACTGGTCCATGCACAAAACAGCCTGCAAAACAATTAGTCCTACTTCAACATCCTAAACCCTAATAAACTCTACTCTTGATTGGCTACAGATCCAGTGTAGTCTGTATTGCATATGACACAACAATATAACGAAAAACATGTTCGAAGTCCAGACCAGATCTGTTCTCAAACTAGAGATTTGAGAAGCACATCCAAGGATTCTACTTTACCATCACCTCCTGGCTCACAAATGACTTTATCCTTAAACCCTAAAGGGAGTATAACCAGATTTCAAGGCTAGAATGTGAAGGTCACAGGAATGTACCCTGCTTTGAAATGAAGTTACAGAAATGGGAATGCAGAAAATCCTCACACTACACGCAAAATATCTGTGTTCCTTCAATGACAGTCTCTTGGGCTCAAACTGAACTCTCTGAGGGTTTAAGACGGGATTTATCAAATTGATAGCAGTCCTGCAAGATCCTTTTTGGAATCTTGTTGCCGGAGCTAGAGTTTGCAATATTCCTAACAATATCATGTGGAATCCAGGACACATTGACAACTCAAGACCAAATATAGCACAAATCAACACCAAATAGAGTGAAAAGTTTCGTCTCACTACACACATACCCAAAGACATACACATTAACCTACACGTTCACAAAACTTGGATTCAATTTCCTGCGATACCTGGGGATGCATACAAAGTTTGTAGGGCACATGCAGATGAACATTCACTCTGAAAGAAAATGATTAAAGGATGTGGAAGCTTTGCTCTCTTCAGTTATACCAAATCTTTGACTCCAAACCCAAATTTTTCATGCTACAGGTACGATCAAGGAGACGAAAGGAAAACACTTTCACTTCCAAACATCTTCGCTTCATCACTATAAGCTTCTCTTTCCATCAAATCAAGCCAACTCCCTGGCATGGCACTAGGGAGAGGCAGGGGATAAGAATAAGACCACGGATCTTACTGATATTTTCGCGTTGAATCTCCTCATACTTCACTGGACAAGGCAAATTAAGCCAGTCCACAGAGTCCACATCCTTGCTGTGCTTTTCCTCCTTCCCTTCTGTCTGCGAGGGCTTCACCGCAGCAGCGGCGTAGCTCACCGCTCCCCCCATGACAAGAGTTCTTTCTCAGAAAGAGAGAGAGAGAGGAGCAAACGAATATCACTAAGCCAAAACTAATGCTGTAGCGCAGAAAGAAAAAGACGGGAGAAAAATGCGAGTGGGAGAAGAAGAGGAGGAGGAGGAGCTCGGAAAGACAGAAAAACCAAAGGGGCAAAGTGCGGAGGCGGTGGAGCCAGTGTCGGATGGACGGTCACACCATCGCACTCTGCAGAGGCAGCGTGCTGGTGCGGAAGGCTGGCTGGCTTGCATGAAGCGGGCTGCCATTTTAGGGCAGACAACCAGTACAGGCCACTTTAGGGTATTTGCAGCAGCAAAAACCTACCTGGAAACAAGGAGCCGCTACCAATTCAATTAGACTAGTGCTGCCCCCCCCCCCATACAATAACAAGGGGTGTGTCAGTCACACTTTGGCCTTGCCATTTACATGAAAAAGTATGTTAAGGCAAAAGAAGAATTATGGAAACTCAAATATTTCACCATGCAAAACTATAATCTTCAAAAAATCCTCTAAAAGAAACCAAAATCCTCCAAGAAATTATAACTCTAGAACTAATATCTCAAGTTTCAACACAAGCCAAAATATCATATTTCAAAAATCCTCATATAAAAATAGACCTATTATTTATTACCTAGGGTCCAAAATCCATTAAGCTACTATACTCTATAATGAATCTAAACACAATAATATCGTTGCCTTGGTAGTAGGCAAGGCCAATAAAAATTAACTAGTCTAGCCTGTGACCTTGATACAAGTGTGAATTAGTTATGTACCCAACTAATTTTTCCTTTCAAAATCATTTTTTTGGTAATTTACTTGAATTTTCAATGACAAACACTAATCAAAATTCAATATCTCTTGCACCTTAGATCTGAAAAATTCCCAACTCGCCTTTCATTGAACATTTATGAAACCAATTCAATCCACCCCTTACTCATTGAGGACTTTACAACAATAAAAAGAGATTGACAAGAGGCATTGTGGTTTGGGAGATTACAACATGACAAACAACCTCACTTACCCTTCTCTCTTGCAAGCTTACTATTTTCCTTGCAACCATCTTGACCAAAAAAACTTTGGGTGAAAAAATGGAGTGGATAAATAAATACCCATCCCTGGCTTGTAATGTCATAGTACCTTGGCAGCTTCAACACTAGTTATATTATTTGTAAAAATGTTGAAATTTTGAACCAAAAAAATACAAAGAACAAAAATTTTGTGAATGAAAATAAAAAATATTTTTTTAAATATTTTTGAAAACCTAGTTTTCCACTCGGAATCTTCAAAATTAATTAATTAATTATTCAATAGGTATATGTTGAAGCTACCCCTATATACTAGGGTATAAATAGATAGATTTGCATAGCTGGGAATGTAAACGGGTTTGGTGTCTTATTCAATTGGGGTACTCACTGGTTTTGTTCTGGAACTGGCCCTGGTAGAATCCATTACCACATGACAGAATAGCTAGTGTCTTCCCCTACTGGGCTCAATGTGTTCCAAGGTGGAGCAAGCCTTACATGGCCATTACATAGTGCCCTTAAACCCTAAACCCTAAACCATGGTCCATTTCATATTGCCCTCAAAAGCAAGAACTGCATGTTTAGGCTCCCTGGCTACCTCATTGAGAGGTAGAATTGGAACTTATTGTCTTGACTTGAGTTGTCCTTGACTTGAGGATGGTTTGTAAATTGAGCCTAGAGCGAAAGCTTCAAGCATAATATCAATATAATTCACCTGCATGGATAAATATTATTTAATGAGTTGGATAAAATTAATGAAAATATGAATGAAATCCACACATAATTTGAAGGAAATCTAGTCAAATACATTTACACCCATCTCTAGGGTTTTTCTTTCTCAATTTTGTGATCTAGCCACAAGAAACAAATGGGTTAAAAGAGGGCAAAGCTGACATTTTCTAGAATCCTGCTATGTTTTAGGAACCTCGGAGAGAACCCAATGTGTAAATATGACTACTTTCATGTTTTTCTCCTCAAACTGTGACCAGCTATAAGGCATCTAAAAAGAATCATTTGTATTACAAAGATGTGAAATTTCATACAATTGTTTTTGCCTGCCCATCTCCATTTTATGTCAATGCCAATATGATTGTAGCATGTAGATGTTAGTATGTCAAGCTATAATGTCACATAGTTATATGTGATGGTAAGTCAAAATTATGGGGACATTGGGTATGGATTGGTAAAATAAAACCATTTGTCTAATGTGCATGGGATTTTAAGAATTGCTTTTAAGGTAGATGGGATGTAGCTCCATCACATATAAACTAGCCCTAATTAAATCAAATACACAATTGCAATTTGCCATAAAACATCCAAATCAAAATATTAACCAAAGTGTTATTTAAATGTTTCTAAAATATACGATTTCAGTTTATGTCAAAATTTGAAAGGCATTTACATGGGAAGTATGCATGGTAGTAAAACTAAAGCTAAAACAACACAGTATCGACATACACTACATCAATTCATGTAATATTGCAACACAGCTGAGATCTAGTTAAAGAATATGCAAATTAGTGTTGTATTTCCAATTTATTTAATGACAAGTTCTAAGGCATTTCTAATAAAATCAGTTCTAACTCCAACAAATAAACAAGAAGAAAGCCCAAAAATATGGCATTTACGAGCACAAGTTGGTTTACATCATATCTGAAACAAAACTATTTGGGAAAGCAAAATCACAAGCTTTTACAAACATTTTGTGTACAATGTGGAGACTAGAAGCTAGAGCTGGTCAACTTGCTTATCATGCATTAAATAAGCATATGCTTGAGCTTCCAAAACCATAAGACTCACCATTGGAGATAGATTCCAAGGCCTAGTGGTCTATACATGGTAGAACACTAGTTTACCCTTGTGAATAGCACTAGATGGGGAAGGAGAGGGTGAAGATTAAGCAACATAAGTGTTCACAAAGGGTTGATGGATAGATGGGAAGCAAAGGGTTGTTGGGAGGACTTCAAAGAAATCCATGTTCAAAACATAATGGTCAAAATCTTTGTTGCAATAATGTCCTATTATTGTACACAACAATTATGAAAATTAGAACATAGATAAGTTAATCTTTCATGCCATTCAAGAATGAAAATTTTAGAATGCACTTATGTACAAAATAAATCCTAAAAATCATGTTTTATTGTCAAGACAATGTTTTCATCATCCCAAAGCATGTGAGCCTAAGTTTCAAGATTGTCAACATGGCTCTCATTGGGGTTAAGGCATAAGGCCACCAATGTTGCATGTAACTTTGACGAATTATCCACATTTGTAAACATGAATCGAAATTTTCTTATGTATGGAGCAATACAACAATAAAACTAACTGCACCTTGATCCTAAAATCAAAACTCCTTTAACTAATGAAAATGTGTATGAGCTTATGTAACAACCTTGTGTCCTATAAGTACAATAGTCTTGAAGAAAATGTGCAAAACCAAAAATAAAACATTCCTACATCAAAGTGCAATCAATCAATCATAGAATTTTTAAAACAACCATTGTGAGAAGGTTCATCAATTTGCATTCCCATTAATCGATCAATTAAAGACTTTTCTTTTTTTTAACCAACTATTGTGAAAAATTTTATCAATCCATATTTCTTATTATATTCTTATTATGTAGTGTTGTGATTAAATTTCTCTAGCTAAATACCTAGTTGGCTCAAACTGGATTACAAGAACAAGGGAAATTTTGACTTTCAAAGCTCTAAAGGATCATCAATCATAATTCTCTAAAAAGGGTAAGGGGACAATAGGCATTGAGGGTAGGCATCAAACAATTAATTATTTTGACAACTTTTACATGATATGGGTTGATGATGCCCATGATCTAGATCTTGCACACGCAACCCATTATTCTTGTATCACATTAGCCCCCCAAAAAAAAGTTCGTGAAATAATAATCAATCATAGGCCACCTTATGTATGGAGATTGTAATGTTTTAATGCATATAGATAAACCCAAAGATTTTCAAGTAACATTTCAAGGGTCAATTTATAATTTTTTTCTTTGATCAAATATCAATTTTGAAGGTAACTGTAAATTGTTAAAAACTCTAATAAATTGAGAAATTTCATCAAGTGCCTTTCCACTGACAATAATAACCTTCCACTAATAACAACAGGTATACTTGCCAATCCAATTTGTAAGTGATGCAATGTGATGCATAAATCAATGAACCCACACTTGTTAATAACAATTATGCTCACAACAACTCAAATAAAAGGGTTTGCCCCACACTATCCTTGGAATTCAAAAAAATTGCCCTATAGTATCCTCAAAATTTTCAAAAATTTGCATCTTACTACCACATGGGTCTCGAGCAAGGCCTCCTAATAGGTTTCATTTCCTATCGTGCCTACTCCATTAAAAAGGCCAATGAAAAGTTATTATTGCCCTAATTTCCTCCCATGTGGTCTTGCCTTGAGTGACAAAGTAGTTACCACCAACAAAATTTAATGGCAAATGGCAGGACTACACCTAATGTTAAGGTGTACAAGTCAAATAGTAATGTTACTTTAAAAAATGGACCAAAGCAAGAATGAGGTGGTGTAGTTCATATGAGAGTTGGGTAACCCATTAGAGACAATAATGCCCAATTTGAAAGCCCATGTATATAGGTGGAAAGGATGGGCTCTCAAAGCATCTTTGAATGACCATAAGTAGTAATTAGACAATACCTTATTGCTAAAGCATTCTATGTTTTAACTACAGGCAATAGTTGATATATGTTAAAAGATGGAGCATACGATGAGAAAAAGGTGGAAAACGATGAAAAAAAAGTTGGAAAAGACCTTTAAAGACGACATTTATGCAATACAAGATTAATGAAGCCTTGTATGGACAACAAATTCTTATCTACTAGTAGTTCTTTTGGAGTTTGATGTTGACAAATTCAATTCATTGTTGTTTTTTGCTTCAAATCAATTCTCCAACTTTAAGTCCAAAATAATAGTGGACATACTTTATCAACTTTCTACCTCCACTCCTTCATTAGACTTGGTAGTGGACATGGTGTGTTGTTCACCACTACCACTAGGCTAGCATTAAAAAAGACAAATGATAGTTTTTCATCAATACATGGTCAATCAAGCAAATGTGATGTGGCAATTCCATGTTTGCCTTCACATCAACATAGCATTTCCCACATTAGACTTTCAATCCAAGCAAACATGTGACTAACTTTGACTGTGGTAAAATAATTTATCATAGCATTTTGTTAATGTATTTCATTTGCATCAAATATTGGGTAATATACAACAATTCTAAGGAAAAATAACATAATATGAAACATTTGTTATTTTATTCCCAATCATATGTAAAAATGACATGATTATGCACATATAATAAGTAATTTTTCAATACATTTTCTTTATGGTCACATGTTGGGAATAAACAAATTTTAAAATTATACTTAATATCGAATGTAACTTTTTTATGATCCCACATCAAAAATAAATTCATCAAGTCATTTTCATACATTCATATGTAACAAATATACATTATTATTTCAATATTCACGATTACATATAAAAATGTTACTATCACATGTAGAAATTAAACTTTTCAATTCATTTTATTTACAACCACATGTACAAAATAGATTTATTAAGTCATTTTTTCATGTGGTTCACATGTATCAAATATATATTTTTGTTTCACTTATGGTCCCATATAGAAATGTTACTTGGTAACATGTTGAAATTAAATTCATTAAATTTTTTTGATAATCACATGTAAGAATATATATATAATGTAAATCTTATAATCATAGTAGAAATTAAATTTATTTTATTTATAGTTTCATGTTTTATTTAAAATTGGGTGTTTTGGGGGTTTCTCATTTTTTTAGTCATGTTTATGTGGGTTATGGAATGTTGGGTGGTACCCTATTTAGGCATCAACAATATAGAAAATGTCACTATAATCATGTTAAATAAATGTGCACACACATATATAATCAAAATCCTATGCATTCGAAGATGGAAAAATCCACACATTATTCAATTCTAAATCATGTATTAACAAAATAATTAATTCAAATCACTAGTCCAAAAGTGAAATGCAATTCACTACCCTAATTCACCATGGAACATTGAAAATGAAATAATTTCACCCCACTTTAGTCATTACACATTGCTTAAAGTTATGTCAGTATATGGCCATTCTGTAATCATCATGTTTCTTTACTAATTCATATAATTCATTATTAATTGAAATAATTCATTATAATAATTATGTTTTTTTTTTAATGTTCTTGTTTTAACATTAATGTATCATAAATTATATCGTAAGTTATTTTATCTTGAATTTTGAAAATTATTCCAACTTATATTATTATCAAATAATTTATTTTAAGTTATTTTACATTTTTATTCTAAATTTTTATTGAATATTTTCAATTATTTCACCTTAAATTATTATAGGAGATCGTACCTAGGTTATTTTAGTTATTGTTGGTTTATCCACTTTAAGTTATTTTAAAATATTGGTTATTATTAAAAAATTTAGATTATTCCACCTTAGGTTATTTTTAATTATTTTCATTTATTTTAAGTTATTCCATCTTAGTTTATTTTCAATTAATTTAAATCATTATAACATAAGATATACCCATCCTAAGGTGGATTAATAGTTTAAATAACCCAAAAAAAATGTAAAATAGCCTAGGGTGGAATAACCTAGAACAATTGAAAATAACCTTTAGTGGATTCACCTAAAATAGATTATGGTGAAATAGCCTAAAGTAACAAAAATAACCTAAGGTGGAATAGCCTAAAATAACCAAGAAAATCCAAGGGTGGAATACCTTAAAATAACTATAAAAAAATTATCCTAGTATAGTTTTAAATAATCTAAAGTGAAATAACTTATAATAATTTATATTGGGTTAACCTAAAATAACATGGGGTACAATAGTTTATAATAACCAAAAGTGGAATAACCAATAAAAATTTAAAGCATAATAACCTAAAATAACTTAAGGCAAAATAATTTTAAATAGTTTATAATAACTTATAATAACCCATGTATAATAACTTAAGAATAACATAAAACTAGCATAAAACCCTAGCCTAAGGTAATTTTTTAATAGCTTAAAGTAGCTTACATGAACCTAAAAATAACCTATAATAGCCTACACCAACTTAAGAATAATTTAAGATGAACATAAAAACTTAACCTATGGTAACCCACACATAAACTTGGGTAGCTTATAATAAATTAACTAACCTAGGGATAACTTAAAATTATCCTACGAACCTAGTTTATGGTAACCTACAATAGACTTGGGTAACCTACACTAACCTAGAAATAATGTAAGGTAACATATTAATATCCTAGATTACATAGGTATATGTAAGGTAGGGTAACAAGGTAACATAGGTAGGAAATATGCCTATGGTAGATACTTAAGTAAATTAAAAAATGAATGTGCATAATAATGTGTCATGATGGTTAAGGACTTGTTCCTTAAGCATGGAGGTGAAGGGAATGAAAGGTTTAAACCTTCACACATGAATTTTAAATTTGTGAGCTTAGTTGATCTAAATTCTTTGTTTAGGTTAAATGGCCTAGGTAGATTAGCTTAAGTCCTTAGGTGTTTAACCTAGCTAATAATTAGGATATTGGCTCAATGAATTAACTATTAGTGAATTTAATTAATGATTTCATTTGTCTATAGTAACTAATCCCCATTCACTACATGGCTAGCCACTTTCACCATGACAAATTTGTCCAAATTCATTCAAAATCTAATGAAACATAGAATTAAATTGGACACATAAACACCTCTAAATATGAGCACTCAACTTCTCAAAAAAAAATCATCTTGCTCTTCCAATAAGGTAATATCTTCAAGAACCAAAAGGTTCGAACCCATTCACATTAAGTTAATATTCAAACCTATTAATCCTTTAATGCAACGAAATATTTTCGACAACTAAAATGTGTTACAATTTATATGCCTACATCCATAGTTGCCAAACAGTATAGAACATGTCACAATAATCTTGTTTAAAAACATGTGCGCACACATAATCATTATTTTATCTAGATAGTAAAACCTATGTAAGTTTGGAACATGTGTTATGGGATGACCAAAAATGGACACCTTAGTTCCAAGAGATGAATTCAATAGGCTGGGTGTAATTGTGAACCCCAAGGTTAGTCACATAATTGTAATCCCCCTAATCCTTAGCCAAGTATAATCATGTTCAAAGCCCCCCTACAACATCCATATTATCAAAATACAAACATAAGTATTCCCAACCCATTTACATGTGCACCAAAAGCACATCTAATCTCCTAGGGAAACCATCTCCAAAGGTGGTGTGAAACACCCCATGTGCCATAGTTATGACATTCTTCATTTTGCACATTAAAATTCTTTAAAATTCTTCATTTAGCACCTTGTCATAACATTCTTTACCCGCGAATGTTTACCAAATTACACTGGTTGATCTATAATTTT
>Ga0116231_10003356_pt1 | contig 33382 bp, 25 predicted proteins | sample S1TSphgellanicum_2_FD_89695 | JGI IMG/M metagenome (GOLD analysis project Ga0116231, IMG submission 89695) | Host-associated microbial communities from peat moss isolated from Minnesota, USA - S1T2_Fd - Sphagnum magellanicum MG | ecosystem: Host-associated > Plants > Peat moss > Unclassified... | reverse complement strand
GTTAATATTGGGATGGCAAAAACCGGGAAAAACCCCCCAAGGTTTTTCCTTTGGATGTGTTTATAATAAACCCCCCCCCCCCCCCCATCACACAAGATTCTTTTCTCACATGAAGAAGCAGAAGGCTTCTACTGATCAATGCAGGCATTTGAATTAAAAAACCTTACATGCTTTACTGTTGGGGAGGCCTGCTCCCATTGGCCTCTCCTCTTTTTTGGGCATACATCCTTAGGCTACCACACTCAAGCTATACCCTTCAAATTAGAAGAGACACTGGAAAGAATACGTTCCCCCTCTAAGCAAACCACCATCACTTTTTTTTTCTTTGTATTGTCACGTTGCTCACCAGCATGAATCTTAACTATTTGACTTTTCCTGACCTACCTCTAACTTACCCCATTTTTAGTGGAACTTGGGCCTTCCAAATTTCAGATAGTCATTTGAAAAACAAGAAAAAAATGGCAAGCCTTTATGTATGGGAAGGTCTTGCTATGTGGGTCTTTCGGATTTTTGACCTTCCTCAACCTACTGGTCTCAGGGATCTCAAATCCCAAAGGCTAACATACAAAGACCTTCTCCTATATGTAAAGCACAGCACCTTTTTTTTCTTTGTATTTTTTGGTTCCTCACTTGGAGTAAGAAAACCTGTTTCATGGACAATCAGGAGGAGAAACTTCCAACAGGTGGAAGTTACTATCCAGGCTGTCAGGAGAACTTTCACAACTTGTTAAAAAATTAATTTAAAAATATTTGAAATTTTTGCTGTGCTTCCTATACAAAAATACAAGAATGAAACGAAAGTTTTAGAAACGCTGGGCTAGAATAGAGAAAATGGGACACACAATTCACAATCTGGGCTATGACATCAAGGATTTTAAAGTCTCTTCCATATTAGCTGTTATTCATAGCCCACCTCAACTATTGGGATTAGAGTACAAACATATCTTAACAGAAAGATTACCCAGCAGTCATTGTGTTAGTACCAGGTTACCTTACAAAGTGCACAACCAGCCTTGCCAGAAGTTGAGGTTATCAAACTTTTCAAGGTACGGTTGATATTTCAATAATAAAACATTAGGATGCAAGCGCCCCACCCAATATTCAGTTAGCCCCGATACAAATACACTAGAAGAAATCTTTTTTTTTCTTCATTTGGAGGGGAGGTCGTCCAGTACCACCCAAAGGCAGCCCCAGGGCAGGAAGTGCCCCAAGCCAGGAACTGAGGAGGGGACCGGTACTAGGAATGCACGGCACATAGGGAGGGCCAAGAAATGGTAACCTGGCAGATTTTATTTTATTTTTTCTGTGCTACCATGTCCCATATCACAGAAAAAAGAGTCAAGGCATCTTCAAAAACAAAAAGCCCTCTCTGCCCAGTATTTTTAGGAGGCAATATTATTGTAAAGAACATCCCCTCGACTATTACAGCAAATTCCTGCCAGGTTACCAAATGGGGAACAGTAGCTTGTCTGGAATATTAGAAGCTCTTTGCTCCAATTTTCCTATCAAACTACAGACATCTCAGGGGATTTCAGATTTGCTCTAGGGTTGGAACTGGGTCAGATCCTTTGGTACCCAAGTGCTTGGGAAAATCCTGCCTAAATTCTCAACGTGGAAACATTTTCAAATCTGAGTCATTTATTGAATTTTAGTGTAGGGGTTGTAATATACCATAGTAATCCAAATGATTGGAATGATCCAAATGACTTGAGATCTCGTTTACAATCTCAGAATCTTGTTTTAGATCTCAACAATGTTGAGCAATGTAGATGCACCAGAGGTTATTACTCTTTGCAGACTCCAAAGCCTCCTCCTCAACAATTTGAAAAATCCATCCATTAATTAATAAAAGGTGTCATGCCACACATTTGCAATTGATGAAAGTTGGGTATTCATGTTCTATTTTAATTAAAGGCTAATACTTTACAGTCAAACAGAAAGAATTTGAAAGAATGCTTGTTTCTGAAGAATGCATGTGATTCCATTATTTGTAGCTTGTAGTTCTAATACTTATTTACAATTACAGAGTACTGTAAAAAAACAAATTCAGTGTATTTTGAGGACTATTTCAGGGTGAAATCTGGCACAGGGCTTCCTGCTTCATGAAAGATCTCCCCTATAGCCTCTCAGGTTACCTTCCATAATTTGGAAGGTACCTCTTTCTTATACTATACTTGGGTTTTACTCTTCTGGTTTGGACTTGGGTCCTCTCCCTTTGCTGGGTGCTTTGTTTAATGGAGTTTGCCAGGGTTTCATCATTTGTTTATCTATCTTCATTTAATCTCCTTCTTTGGTATTTACAGTGAGTATTGAAGAGCAAACACAAAATTTGAAGATTCTTTCCACAAATTTCGGTAGCCTGCACTTGGCCTCATGACAGGCACCTCCAATCATGAAGAGTCAAGACTGACCCTTCTCTGTGCTAAAGGCCAAAGTTCAGCATAGAGTTAATTAACAATGTATACAGCTATGCAAGTGAAAAGTCTTTGAAAGAAAGGGCAGTTGCTTCGTGTGTTTCAGGGGAATCTACCAGCAATGGACGTCCTTGGAGCATTGGCTGGTGTGTTACCAAGTAAGGGGCAAGGTCAGTGCTACACGTGGGGATTTTCATGAACAACTTAAGTGGCTCTTGTTAAGGTTCAGGCCCCCAGGATGTCATAGTCCTGACCAGCGTTTGGACGTTCTTCCTTTTTGGAACCATGAGTTGGGGTAGAGCATACGAATTCCATGGATCAACTATCTTGGTTGAGTGTATGGTGCATCTCACTAATTTAACATGTCATACATCCCCCATCAGATGTGGTTCTTGCGTTTTTATGATTGTAACATGAGTTATCAACATTAGGGTTTTCAGTGTAGTCAGTGAAGTGTGTAGTTTGATTTTCATAAGGGTTGGACCACTTTATATCATTTCCTCTTGGTTATCTTATTTTCGACTCGAGTTTTCGTATTTTGGGTGCATCGATGGGATTCACATCATTCATTGAATCATTTTGATTGAGGCTTTTAATGAGAATTTTGGAATGATATCTAGTCTCCCTATGCTTGTAAATCTTCAGACAACTTTTGTGATGTTTTCGTTGTGCTATGCCCAACGCTTGCAACACTTGGACTACTTGCTTCTTACACTATTTCCATTTCCAAATATTTTGCAGCACTATGTTTGGTTCAATACTCATACCATAACTACATTGGAAAAGTTCCTTGATGTAAGATTTTTTTGGTGGTTCTTTCGATCACCTAGTTCATCGTCAGACCATTTTTCTTGCTTCTTTGGGCAAGCCTAGCCTCCTTTCTATGGTTCGGATTTCTATCCTTACATTCTTGGGGTGTTGGGCACTAATTGCTCCTACACTTGTCACTCGTTTCCAACATGATGATTGTTTTATTCTTCTGGATGTAGTAACACATGTTGAGACTGACATTTCCCCATTCCAAATGGCAATACAAGATGTTCGAACAATGTTACCCTAGGTTGTCTATTCTCAGGTCCTGCCCTTTGAGAGCCTAATAGTTCAATTTTATTCCCAAGTGCAGGCTTTCTTTACAAGTAGGAATTTGTTTCATTTCTAGTAGATGTTTTTTCGGATATTGTGCGAACACATTTTTGCTCATGTGTGGTTCTAGGGGCAAGCGTTTGGTTATTAGCTTGTGTTACCACACCAACATTATGTTTATTTTAACCCACTTTCTTATAACACTACGTACATGTCTTGGTTTGCCACATTCTATAGTTGCCCATCTTTCACAATGTTAGTGTGGTCATATCACTAATGATCTAAGTACCCATTTGTTTCGGTGCCCCTGTGAAAATGAATGTACAACAGCCCACAACATATTTCAGGATATTATCGTAACTATTGCATTGGAAAGTGGAGCACATGTTTAAAGGGAGGTCTTCCACCTTTTCTTTTGCCACACCCAATGATGAATGGATATCCATATCACTAGAAATGGCTTCTGGACTTTGATGGACATTGTCATTGTTGACCCAACTTGCATAAATATGGTGTAATGAACATTGACGATGACAACAAATGCAACAATGACATGTTTAGGAAAATACATGATCATATGTCGAACAAGCACCAAGTGATGATGAATATTTAGGAAAAGACATGATCATATGCTGAGCAAACACCAGGTGATGACTTCATTCCTCTCGTTATTAAATCATATGGGTGCATTCATTTTTTATCGCTTATGCATAGACCACTATTGCATGTCATCAATAGTCTTTTTTAGTCCTCTCGATGCTTGTTTCTTACTATTAATAGCACATGTCCATAGCCTTGCAATGTGTGCAAGCCATAGTGATTCTTCAACAAGCTACTACACTTGGTTGTGGCTTTTCATTTCTCCCACACATCATAGCTAGTGCTCCTTTAGCATTAACTGATTTTTGGTAGATGACAACTCTTTCATCTTAAGTCTTTTTTGTCATCATTGTTTGTCATTTCATAGCTATGGGTCCTATTTGCATAGGGTTTTTACCTTTTTTTTGTTGATTGGTTGATTTTGTTTTTTATTTGGGTTGTGTCTACTTGTGCTCTCATTTGCCTTGTATTTTGATGTATGGGTTCCCATCCTTGATTTTAATATACATGATTTTTCTTCTTCTTCTTCATTGGACAAGAGCTTCTCAATTATGCTACATATTGTGCAATCTTCTTACATTTTCATATCCCACTTCTACTATTTCTCATGTTCTTGTTTCTTGTTCGGTTGAACCTCATAACCCACCCTCATTTGTGTACCATAACCTATAAGCTTGATGCTCAGTACAATTGATTATGTATGGTAATTGGCTTGAGCATGCTGGTTACCATGCCTAGTCTCAATAATCATGTACCTGAAGAGTTCATGGTAACCTAGGCACTCCCATTGGTTATCTAGTCCAAAGAACCAGTTCTGACCTTGACCACATAGAACTAGTTCTTGACCCTTAACCAGGGTTCTCAAAAAATCAAAGAGAACCTACCTTACACCACTGATTCATTGTCTGTTTTTACATGAGAACCATCAATTTTTTTGAAAGTTTTTGAAAACCCAAAACTGACGGTTCTTTTTTATTATGGAAATAATTAGAGATCTGGAACTTGAGGTTCTGCAATTCAGGAAATTTTCAAGAATTGAGAACTGCAGGTACTTATTGAAATCAAAGAACCAATAATTCCACCCAACACTGACCCTCATAGAACCAATAAAACCAATAAATCAATTTTTTTTTGACAAACTATTAATGAGTATTGTTGAATAAATCTGAAATTAGATCAATAAAATCAATGAGATTCCTATATTTCCTTATTGGAACAGAAACAGGAAGCCAAAAGAGACTCCAATGGACGAATTACTCATAAATGCGCAGGCCCCAAAGGGAAATCCAATGCACTAATTAATCCCTAAACATCATACAAGCCCATATATGGGTTGCTTTTCAATGTAAATCTGTGATGTCCTAATATTTAAGGGTTAAGTTCATAAATGTGTAACCCACAAGATTTTATCTTATTGCTGTATCATGTCCTCTTATTGTTCCTCCACAACAGCCAAAAAAGGACCATCTATTTTCGAGGATGTCATATTTTGGATGCTTTGAGAACTAAAGAAAGCATTAAAATTTTAAAACCAAAAAAATAGTTTTTTTATTAATCTCTTAATGATTTTCTTGGAATCTTAAGAAGAAATTTATTAAATATTTGACATTAATCGCCAAACCTGCTAAGCTACTATGATATAAGTAAATGGGTAGGAAAATGTTTGAATACTAGCAATAGATTATGTACACATAGGTAAGGGCTGATTTTACTACCTACCTACTAACAATCTACACTGTCTTGCAGGTGACATTGCAAGTTGTTAGTAGGAAGGTAGTAAAACAACCAACTAAGCTAACAACCATGGTTAGCTAAGGGAATTGGAACCCAATGAAAAATTGTTTCCTGACTACTAACCATCCATCTTTCATGGTGTGTTGGTGGGTGCTGGTTCACTTTGGCAAAAGAATCTTATATAAAACTATTGGTTTCATGTACCACTGGTTCTTTTCAGTGTTAGCTAGGTCGAGGATTTTTTTTGAGGAATTATAAGGGCTGAGTCTCAGGTTTTCTATAGAATTGATGACCTATTGTTTCAGTTTAAACAGAAAAATCTCCAAAACTAAAACTTGTCAGTTACAAGACCAGGTCCAAGTTTTTAAGATTGTGGATTCCCAAGTCAAGGAGTCTAAGTTTTATGAGGCCCATCAGTTCCATGTTCTAGGTTGGGCTGGTTCTAGATTTTTATTGGCATTTGGTAACATTCAAGTGGAAGTCTTGGCCCTCTCCCCCAAAAGAAAAAAAATTGAAGAATAAGTAACACAAAGTGGAACAAGTCAAGGTTGAAATGTGAAAAAAAGAACTTGTTTTTAGATCTTCCCATTAGGGCCAAAGACATTTGTCCCACCTGGAGAAATACTGTATTCACAAAGTTCTTATTGTGGACTTTGAGTCCATTTTTTGAAAAAAGTTACTATTTTAAGTGTTGCTCATTTGAACTTGCCATACAAAAGAGAGCCAAACAACTCATTAACAAGTGCAATTCTCTAGCCAGCTCTGATCCTTTCATGAAAATCTCTGGTTCTTTGAGTTTGAAAAATCTGGAACCAGATGTTCTGTGATTCTGAAAATTTTCCAAATTGCAACCTGAGGTTAACAACAAAATCAAAGACCTGCACAACACTCGTGCCAATCAAGGCAATGCCATGCCAAGTCTCCAGAAGTGATTAAAAGTGCCGCCAAATCTGAGGCCATGATCTTCCATAGCCATAGGCAATGTCAAGTCTTGTCTAAACTCATTTTCTTTGGCGGAAAGAGGTTGATGGGTCACTGCACACTCCTACCCAACCTGGGTCATGACAGAACATCTTATCAGCACATTCAATCATCCATGACGTCAAGCTACCAGCCCTTATTCCCAAGCGCTTTCCAGACAAATTAGTAAGATCACCAATTCCACCAATTGTTCATATCATGTGAAGTGATAAAGAAGGCCCATGTCAGAGGCACTATTGAGGATATTTTGGCCATAGTATATAAACTAAAAACCTGTTGCTTTTTTGCAGATGCTTAGTTTTGGCCGCTGCCCATTGGGAGGGGGTGCACTGGGAAGGACCCTTGATAACTGGCTCTTACTTATTTTAGTAGTTTCAACAGAGGTGAATTGGAGCCCCAGAACTAAGGTTTCTTTGCCAAAATAAAGAAAATATTAGAAAATTCATGTACATGTACCTATATAACGTCCCCATCTGCAATAACCCAAAATAACGGGTCCCCCAGGCTGGAAGCTGGAACGAGAGAGTCCCCAATTTTTGTAAAATTCTCATCCTTGGGCTTTACATGGTGTAAAAATTGTGCTCCACTTTTTACTTTTCATTTTTTTTCCTGTGATGCCCAGTGGGTACTCACCCAATACCCATTGGGTATCATCACAGGAAAAACAATGGCCACTGGGCTTTACTACAACGGAAAGCCGCCCACCTCCAATTTTCATAAAACCCGATGGCCAAAATACACTTTGAGTATCTCCAGATACACTACAAAAATCTGGCCAGGTTTTTAGGTGGATTTCGAAGGGGCCGGGCTCAGCTTCTAGCACTGCTCGGATAGCTAGCCCAGGGGACTGCACCCTGCGTTCTATATAGGACCCGCTCTGCTCCTTTGCTTCTCACCACAATCCTGATCTTTCACTCTGTTTTTCCTCTCCTCGCGCTCTACTTCCTAAAGTCGCCAATGATCTGCTGCGGCCCATCAGGCTGCTCTTTTCACTCCCCTCTCCTTTTTTCCTTCTGATCCCAACCACTTTCTCTGTCATTTGTGGGAACTGTCTCCCGGTAGACCTCGCAGCAGAAGTCTCGAAACCTCCTGAAAAGATGTCTCTTATATTACGTATTAACTGCAGTTTCTCAACATCGGTCAGTCGGTTCATGCTCTTGAGGAGCATTTCTGAGCATTTCTCATTTATTTTCATGATCTTCTGGAGCATTTCTGAAGAGAGTTTCCTTCAGTTCAACAGTGACACATATGAGGGGTGTCCAGCTGCCGACTCAAACATCCGACTGCCCTGCTTCGAGGACGATGGATTCTGGCAGGGTATCCGCTTGTTTGATGCGGGAGGCGACCATCCTTTTGTTTATATCTCTCTTGGACTGAAGGGAGCTCCCCTCGCTGTGCTGCGAATTTCGACTCCACACCTTGTGACGACCTAGCAACTCATGGGACGTGATATATCCGCTACAAACGTGCCGTGAGAAGCTGACCTTCTTCTACCATCTTTTGTTTTTTGACCATTTCTTAATTCAGGACCTTTCTAGCTGCCACTTTTGGCAGCGTCCGAAAGAATTGAGAGCAGCTCGCCTTGTGTAGCGGATTAATATTTCACGAATCTATCTCTTTGTGATCTCCAACACGTTCATCAATAACACTCTGCAGTACTGTTCTTAGGACATCTTTCCATTAGGCCGCTGATCACAGCAGCCTTCCATTATGTTTTTTCAACTGCCTGTGCTCACAGTCATCTCACAGATCTACAGGCCAATCATTGAACAATTGCGCGTTCAAACTGTGCAGACTCACGATACAATGATATGTGTCCTTTTTGTCATGAGAAGATGTGTTCCCATAATTCCTAGAACACTATTAATTGCATATTTTCATCACACGTGCAGTTCTCCAATGGAAACCGACTAGCCCTGCAGCACGAATCAAGACCCTATGTCAGTGGCTTTCCATTAGACTGCTGTGATCAAAGCACATCTCTGTGTAACTGCGATCGCCTAATGGAAAGAGACCCTTAGATGTTAACCTTTTTTCTTTTATTATGCTATGGCTACCTTCTCACTTCGAGCCCACCCAACTTAACTCCATCCGCCGTGATCAAATTGCGGCATTGTTTTACAGTAGCAGATCCGTAACGCATTCCTGATTAGTAGGTTCGTTTCTAAGTGCACTACCCCTGCACCTTTGGTTCATATTTTTACTTCCAAGACGGGACCACTATCCTTCACATATGCGCTGTTTTGTAAACAGTTCATCTGGTCAGGTCGCATGTGCATGAAATCTGTAATTTGGTATTTACAGCTCCATGTGGTGTCCGAGTTCGTGCGCCTGACTCAATTGCGCTTATAACTATTTCTGCAATGCAGTGTGCACGAATAGTGTTGAAGCTGCTGTATGTACAGTGTTTTTAGACAAGTATACAGGTAGCTAGCTAAGCAGTCATAGGAAGGCACACCCTACTTGGAACCTTGTCGCACAGCCGTAACTAAGGAAATAGCTGTGTACATGTAGAAAACAAACCTAATTGTCATGTCCAGCCTAATTCTCTTCCTACTAGTATACTCTAAATTAATGTGACGAGGTGACTGCTAAATAGTGCATATCGACCTTGCTACCATTCGAGGATGATGGAAAGTTGTAGTAGACGTTAATGATATGATCATCTTCTGACGGCGTCAGTTGTTAGACTCTATCGACGTGGTATGATTTATATACAAAGCATGATTTCACTTTAACCATGATACGCAAGCGGCCGGGGCAACCACTAAATTACGTACTACAGCCCGTTAGAGCGCACGATAATGTCCATGAAATCGCGTGTTGCTCTTAAGAGTCCCGCTGAGTGACACTGCCAGTCTCTCTTGTGTATTACACCAACCGGACATAAAAGCGTGATCTGCCACTATTCTTGACAGCAAGCTTGATTCTATTACAGTTTTTAATAGACTTTGAATCTCGGCACCATTAGTGGAGTACTTAGGTGTATTTTCTGTTACGTAGCTACTTATATCCCTTAGTTGTCGGCTTTCTCTTCTGCGGCTGATCTGATTAAGCGCTTAGTTTCCTTGATCTGCTGCTGGTTATTTGGTATCTTGCTTTTGCTGTACATTTTATCATTCTAGTGTCGCTATCCATATAATTTCACTAAAAGTATTCTGAAAGTCAAACACGTGAACTTACGCCAATTACACGTTAAAGAGTCTAATAACAGTTACAAATAATTTTGCATGGTAAAGCCTCGACTGAATATTCAAGACCCATCTCTAGACAGAAAATAGCGTTTCTTTGGCTTATATATATATATACATTTCTGAAGTTAGTCTTTCACAAATTTCCAATATTAAACTAGTACGTGTGCTTAAGTCGGAAACAAGGGAAGTTAAGCGATCTATGAGCAAATAATTTAAATTTGAATGATTTGACTTCATCGACTGTGAATATGCCAATTCATACTCAATTCTCTCATCTGTCACACATGCAGTCCAAACTCCATCACAGCGAGCGAGAGCAATTTAGTTCTGGAGTTTGGAAGCAGACAGACCCGCAAACTATGTCCTGAACTGCAAACAGTTCAATGATTATACCGGTAACTGTGTAATTTGTCATATCTGTTGTGGCAGATCAGAGCAGGCCGCCACTCGGTACTTACCACGGGGTTCAAGTCCCCAACAATCAAAGAGTTGATGCAGACTGGTATTTTGACGATTATACGTTTTATTTAGCCCATTAAGCATGTATACAAGACAAGATGATCTAGAACTCATTTATATCCCTACCTTCTTTTGTGTGTTGGTCCAGTGTTGGTTCATGTAAACCCATTTTCCCTGGTAACATCCTGGGCATATCTTCGGATATGAATTGATGGGCCTAAAGGGTGGTCTTGGTCCTTATCACTAATTTTTTGCCTATTGAATTATTTTTTTGGGAAACTATTGGATTTTTATTTATTTATACTGTAAATTCCACTAATTTTGTTACTTTTTTCTGAAATTTTGGCTATCAAAGAATTCTTTTCAAAACAACAGAACCGAAACAAAAAAGATAACCTGGTCGTTATCAGCCCCCACTGGCCGATGGCCCCACAACCCTACTGGCCTCTGGCTGTTGTGGGGGCGTTTGTATGGAAGAAGGGTCTGTCTTTAGATCCTTTCAGGAGTTCAGATGCTCGTTCAAGGCCAATAGACAAAGTGACAGAAACTGAAATTTTTGGAAGTGAAGATAGACTACAATCCTGCCATATTTTATTGACAGCCTCTCTGGGACCTTACAGAACATGTAAGGCCCTGCATAGCCTAGTAGATTCTTTACACATTATAAGCTCTTCTTCATATTCACAGTGAACTATGAAAAATGACGGGGTTTTCAAAGCTGAGCAATGCCTTATACTGGAGCACATTCTTCTCGTGGAATACCCATCCAAAGCCCAGTTGTACCCAGGGCCACACAATCTAGGTGATGGTCAGTGATCCTGGTTTGGGTCTTGGGTCATGAGCGCAGCTAGGTCAGGAGCCATGAGGAAAACATAAGCTCATCATTGTATTATTTCATCTTTCATCATCCATTACATTCATTTATATTCATGAAGTATTTTTATCCATATTTTTTCACATTCATTCATATTCAATCAAATGTTAGTGAAGTGGATGTTATTTTCACACTTGTGATAAAATGGTTTAGTGGTTAGCTTTTTACTATTTCCTCAAAGAGGTTGTGAGTTCAAACCCATCTTAACAAAAGCCTAAGGCATGTAGGTTGGGGGGATCAAGGGTTTCAAAATGTCAAATTGGCCAAATTTTAAATCTGTTTTTTTTTTTTTTAAATTTTTTTGTCACAACCCCACTTTGAGGGAAGTGTGAGGTCGTCACTCACATTCCCAAAAATGGGACTTGGGAGTCCTCCGTGACTCCCGAAAATTTAGAACCGGAAAATAGGACTTGAGAGTCCTCCGTGACTCTCAAAAATTCAGAACGTGATTGCAGGAGTCAAAACACCTCATATTGAGGTGTTCTTTATACCATTGAAAAGTTCTTGAAGTGTAGATGTTCAAAATGGCCTCGCATGAACCATTTGGATATCTGCAACACAAGTTATGGTCAAAAGAAGGGTACTAGTCGAACTAGCAGTTTGACTCCTGACCACTAAAAGTTAAGAATCGACCTGATTCCGGTGTGTACAAATGGAGTGTGACACACCGTTGGAAAGCTCTCAAGGAGAGTTACAAGTTTGCTTCAGACCTTGTCCCAATCGAAGGTCGAAGTGAGAAGTTATGAAAGCCCAAAGTCCCAGGAGTCCAAACCGGGATAGTTTCGGGACTCCATTTTGGGAGTCTCGGGAAAAAGTGCCATTCGAATGCAAATGTAACGGAGAGACACAAAGAATATTATATGGGGGAAGGCTATATGGGGGAAGGTGGTGGCTTTCCCCGAGTCCGGGCCGTGGTGAGTCAAATGAGTCCAAAGTTGCTCGTGGCTTGTCCTAGCACCAAAGGTGCTCCAGAATGTGAACTAACCAACTTGTTGGTTGGTTTGATACAGGTTCGAGTGAATGAATAACTTGTCCCTCTTCCTAGTCCAATCCCAGAGCTTCAGCAAGCCCCTTTACCCCTTTTAATGTTAAGAGCTGGGAACGTGCCCCGAGCCCTCCATAATTTCGCAACTTGAGTAACTTAATCCCAACTTGGGACTAACCAGGGACTTGGGAGCACGTCATTTTCTCTTTTGGGTACATTCATGGTTGGGGTACACAAAAAGAATGTCTCGCCTCAAAATCACTTTCAAAACATTATTTTGAATGACCATTACACTTACAAAATCATTTATCCAATAGATGTTTTTTTCATTAGATATTTACATACTTCTTGACTAAAATGGTGGTGATTTTTTGTAATTTGGTTTATTAAAACATATCTTTAAATGTCCTAAAAGATAACTCAGGAACTATGTCCCATTACATTGTTTTATCAAAAATGACTCAACAGGACTAACAATATTTGTTCAAATTGCTCCATATTTTGATCACAAATAGAATAAAATATGTTCTATATGATGGCACAAATTTTTAGTATGATAAATCACCAAATTTTGTGGAATTGATGTTAGAATTTTGGATTTTTTCATAAAATAGATGCGTTGACAAAGACAATCAAACTAATTTTGTTAATTACAATTTTACATTCCAAAGGTTTGAAAAAAAATATGGGAAACATGGGTGCAAAAAATAGGACATTATTTGATGCTTTTAATAGGGTTTTGGCACTCTAAATGATAATATGTCATTCTAGAATGTCAATGTAGTCTTGCATTCCTTTTTGGTTTATACTTGAACAAGACATTCAAAATTTGTTCAATTGATTAGAATCATTCATTATAATATTTATTGGTTAAAAGCTTAAACATACATATCCCCCTTTCATTGTTTAACATCTTACAACATTCATTTTGCTAAATCCTTGTTTTAAGACTCGGGACATAGGAGAAATGGGTGTCATGGTTCTTGTTGTGGCACCCTAACCATGAATGCACCCTGCAAAAAGCAATAAAAATAGAATGAAATAATCATAATCTTCCATGCTTATACAATATATGTGCAATTTAAATAAGAAAAGAAACCAAACATGAAATATGATTTTTTTAAATTGTCTATAAATTTCTTCCATTTTGGCATTCTTGTCTTTAAAATCATAATGGTCCATGGTTGACTAGCATGCATCCTTTAACACTTTTGAACTGGAAACCTTTGCCAATTATAAAAATATGGGGGAGATATAAAATAAAACTAATAACATTTGATATATATGTAAATGGTTTTTGCTAACATAGTTTTGCCATAAAAAATGCCCATTAGATGTCAATAAAAAAGTTCATACTTTATCTTATTGCAACAAATGATAAACCTCATTCCAACTCAATGTTGGTTGGTGGATGAAGATATCAACCTTCAAATCACAACCTTTGGCAAACATGAAATACAAACGTTTGCATGCGACATATTTTCCTTTCTTTCCAATAGAAAATGACAACATAAAAACAAAATTAATGCAAATACAAGTAAGGTAACATCAAATTGTGACATCATAAATATTGTCATGTACCATGGAACCACAATTGACATCATGTACACACGTGCAATCCCAAGTGGAAACTTACATCAATATTATGCAAAATTCATGCATCATTAAGTTAACCAACTCCCATTTGTAATCATGAACTTCACCTAGTTAACTTCATTGAATTGACTTCCCATCACATTTTGATGGGGTTTGTTGTGCCCTAGGTGGAGGTTTTTGGTGTTGATCAATTATCATCACCTCCTTCAAATGTCATGTTCTTCAATAAATCCTTAGGTGTTATGAATAAATATTTTCGTAGACAAAAATTGATTTTCAAAACACACAATTTCCAAGGTTGTCAACGCGTCTATGTGTTTGTCATGATGTGACAGATGCATTTAAACATAGACACACCCTTGCATCACATTAGTATAGGGTTAGCCTACGTTAACCTAAGGTCAACCTTGGTCAAAAACACTCTCATGCTACCCGAGTTAAGCTTATGGGCAACCAAAACTGAACCCGTTTCAATCATTGTAAACCTTGTGGTGACTAAAAAATTCAAGTGTTGTACCTTGTGGCAATCAAAAGAAATTTCAATCACCATAGGGTATGGTGACCCAATTTTTTCAATCACTAAACCCTATAACAACTGAAAATTGACCTTATGGTGACCAAAAACTATTTCAATCATCACAATGTATGGCAACCAAATTTTTCAATTGCCAAACCTTGCAACAACCAAAAAATTTCAATCACGAATGCTACAATGACCGAAAATTTGTGGTCACCCTTCCCTATGGTGACCAGAATTATTCAATCACCATCGAACAGTGATAGACTCTCGAATGGCAACCAAATTTTTTTGGTTATCATCCAACACACCCCCACCATCAAATGGCGACTAAAAGCTTTTGGTCACTAAAAGGGTTGTAGGCATCAGCTATTATTTCAAAAAAACAACCCCTACGTTCCCTTTTGGGCAACCGAAAAATTTTGGTCGCAATCTGATGGTGTGGGTGTATCGGATGGCAATCAAAATTCTTTGGTCACCATCTGACAATTAGGGGTATGTTGGATATCGACCAAATGTTTTTGATTGCCATCCCACACACCCCCATTATTCGATGGCAACCGAATTTTTTCAATCGCCAAGAAAGTAGGGCATGTCACATGGTTTTGGAAAGCCTTCAAAAGGGCTTCCAAAATGATGGCACAAGTTAGCCTTCTATTTTTCAGTCAACACAATCACTATGCAAAGGGTGACCCAATTTTTTTTGTTGCCATCCAACATGCCCCCGCCATCAAATGGCGACTAAATTTTTTCAATTGCCCAAAAAGGAAAGTGGGGGTTGTTTTTTCAAAATGATAACACATGCCCACACCCTTTTCAATGACCAAATATTTTCAGTTGCCATCCAATGATGGGGGTGTGTTGGATGGTGACTGAACTTTTTTGGTTGCCATCCGAAAAACTGCCACTGTCCAATGGCAACTAAATATTTTTGGTCACCATGACGAAGGGTTTCCAAAAACATATGATGGGCCCCCTTTTTGTGGCAACCAAAAAGTTTTGGTTGCCACAAGGAAGGGCAATTGAAAAAAATTTGGTCGCCGCAATGTTCACAACCAAAATTTCTTTGGTCACTACAATGTTAGTAACCAAAAATTCTTTGGTCACCACAAAGCAAGCCAACCAAATTTCTTCAATCACCCATCCTTGTGGCAATTAAAAAAATTTCAATCACCACAGGGGGCCAACTGAAATCGGACAAGGTGTGGTGACCGAAAATTTTTGGTCACCATCCTACCATCACTATTTTTTAGATGGCGACCAAATTGTTTTAATCGCCACAAAAGGGGGATTGTCATATTTTTTGGAAAGCTCTCGTCAAGAATTGTCAAAAGGTTCTCAAAAAAACATGTGGCATGCCCCCTTTTTTAACGATTGAAAAAACTTTGGTCACCATCCAATAAATTACGACAATTGGATGGTGACCATTTTTTTTTAAGTCGCCCATTCTTGTGGGGGACCGAAACAAGTAGAAGGGGATTTGTCATATTCCTCCCTTTTTAAGTTCCATCTAATGACAACAACCAAATTTGATGGCAACCAAAATGGTTTTGGTTGCCATTTAATGGCAAGGACTGAATCCATTTTGTTTGCCATCCAACAGTGATAATTAAATTTGGTGGCAACCAATGGATTGGCATCTAACAAGGCCAAATGAATTCAACCAATGTGAACAAATTTAGTTGTCATTTGGTGAAAACCCTTTTTTTTTTTTTCTTCCTTCCCCATCATTTGGGTTTTTTTTCCTTGTTCTCTAGTTTTTCAACCCCCTTGTTTTGCTTATTTTCTTGTTTTTTTCATCCCCACTCCCTTTTTGTTTTTTTTTTGTTTTTTTTCGTGCACCCTCACCTTTTATTCTTTCTTCTTTCATCCCCTTTTCATTTTTTTTATTCTTCTGTAGTTATTAACTCCCTATTTATTTCTTTTTCCTTTTTCTTTCATTTTTGCCTTGTGGTTTTTCCCTTCTTTTTATGTTCCCACCCCCTAATTTTCTTCTTGCCCTTTCTTTTCTCCCTCTACTTAATCTTGCTAATATTTTCCCCTTGTTTTTTTTTTCTTCCCCCCTCCCCTTGTTCTTAATGTTATTTCATGCCCTTCCCTCCCATGCCTTTTTGGGCAACTAAAAACATTTGGTCACCATCAAACATAGGTATATTGAATGGTGACCAAAAAGATTCAATTGCCATCCAACATAGCCCCACCGTTAGATGGTGACCGAAATTTTTCAATCATCCAAGAGGTAAAGTAGGGAAGCAAGGGATGAATGTTTTTTTTCCAAAATGATAACACATGCCCCCAGCCCTTTCGGTCGGCATTCGATGGTGGGGGTATGTCAAATGGTGATTGAAAGTTTTTGGTCACCAAAAAGAAAAGGGGGGGGGTCATGTAATATCATATTTGAAAAAAAAATCATCCCGCCCAAAAAATTTCAGTCACCATCAGATGGTGGGGTGTGTTGGATGGTGACCAGATTTTTTCCATCACCATCCACTACACCCCCATTGTCTGATAGTGACTGAATTTTTTTGGTCGCCAGGAAAGGGGGTGTGTCATATTTTTTGGAAAGCCTTCGACACTATGGTGACCAGAAATTTTTGGTTGTTACAAGATTGGCGACTGAAATCCATTTTGGGTCACCATTTATAACAAGGGTTGCCCAAATGTCAATGAAAAGTTTATTGTGTCCGTCCTGACAGACATGACAGACACATCAAAACGGATGCTGACATGATGTTTGATGCAAAATGGCCACGTCACATTAGTTCTAACAACCCTGACAATTTCATTAATTGTGATATTTGTGCCCAACATAATTAACCATATAGTGGGCAAGGATGGATGTTTGAAAATAGATGCTCAAACTACACCTTCTACACATCTATGGACATCATTAACACAAAACTAAACCTTATGATCTTGTGACTCCACGCAAATTTCAGGTTCAACTAAACCTAAATATGTTGGGGCTAAAGTCCCATTTTTTCCCTATGCAATGAATGCCTTACACTTCTTCTCAAAAATCACACAAATTGCAATACATTGCGCCCTAAATATTGGTCTTGTGCATTCAATATGCCATTTTGCTTGAATGTAATTTGTTTCCCCAACTTCTTATGATCTCGATGGAATTCCCTTAGCAATGGGTGCCATGTATACAATAGACTTGGATTGAAAAGATGATGGAAGCGCAGCATGTTGTGAAGAATCAAAAGCCATTACGACACAATGATGAAGGACAAAAAAATTATCTCTATCACTATGATGTATGTAAATCTCCAACAAACCCTAGTGGTGTTCCCAATTTTCACTTACAAATCCAAACCTTTCTTCCCCTTCAAGCCTTATTATTTTATCCTATAAGGAAGAAGAGGATGCAAGGTGATTAAAGGTCTTTGCCATCTTTTGAAGATCCCCTAACCAAATTGTTGCTCACAAACATAGTTCATTGTTGTTTGGACCCTATCTTATACTTCTTCCCATAAGGTAATCCTTATACATTGATTATTGGACAAATGCTTAAATGATAATGGGGTCATCAGTTGTTACATCGTAAAGATCAACAATTTTTTTGCCAAATTGCATCAACCATGCATGATGCATAGTTTTTGCCAAATTGTAAGGTGGCAAGTTGGCATCATCTTGCAAGTCCATGGTCTACAAGAAGAAAATTTACACGTTATATTTCAAAATTATGGGACACCATAAAAACATATAATTCAACATGGGAAATTTCAATTGGACAATAAAACATGTAATGAAAGGATTAAATAATGAGGAAGTGGAACTCACTATTCTAACATATTACCCCCATTGACGATAACGAAAATGCCAAATCATTTGGTTCATGTTCTCTTCAAATGCAACATTAGATGACAACCACCAATCATGAATTGTTTAATACTTTGTTTTTGCAAAAACTATTGTTGTGGCATCCTTGTAATCATCACATATTTGTGTGTTGGTTATCACAAATTCAAAATAGATTAGTTTTTTTGTATGTCTATCAAAAGACTAGACCTAATGATAAAGACATGAACATTCTTGATTCTCCATTAGAAGGTTTGGGTCACCACTTCCAAATAGGGTTTTGATTGCATTAAAGTTAGCTTGAGCACAATCTACCATGAATCCTTTGAAATTAACATTTTGCACACCATGTTCTTTCATGACCTTACCAAGTGCATTCCACATTAAAGCATTTGTGAATCCACATCTTCAAATTGCAATGGTCAAGACTCGACAATAAAATAGATCATAGACATGGTAGCCCATGGTTGTACACATTTGGAATTATCAAACATCAACCACACTCATTTGAATCCCCTCCTAGCTGCATACACCTCATAATATTAGCACCATTAATAGGACCATGTGTGGACATCTTGAATAAGAAGCTTTTAAGACTACCTTGCCTAGGGAAAATGTTATCCTAGATGTAATCATAATGACATCACCTTTTGAGCTCTAAAATTTGATCAATGGAACCTTTGCTTCCATTACCAAGCTTTAGATTGTTCACTTGGTTTTGAATGTTTGGAGAGTTCAAAGGGGAAAACTCTTCCAATAACAAATCAAATTTGTCCTAACGCAACTTGGGTTGTGATCCATGATTAAGCCCAATAATCTTTGACCCAAGAAATACTTTATTGGCCAACATGGCAATGGTTAAAGGGGTGGCTATTGGTGTCTTCTCATACTCTTGCCTAATTAAATTATGTGCCATCTCTTTGTTTTCATTCAAAGGGCTTGTAGCAACTTGATGTTCATGGATCCCAAGGAGGATGCAAGCTTGTGTCATGGTTTTGGAACGATGCAAGACATAGTACATTCTAACCAAGCAAGTTGCAATGCAAATTGGTGCAAACTTATAATGTCTACAAATAAAGGTTGTATCAACAACAAAGTTTTTTCCTTCTTCCAATGGATTTCTACAATTCCCTCCCAATTAGTTTCATTGTCGACATTGTTCCTCATGTAATAATCACACTGCGAGTTTTGGCAAGAGACATGGCCAACACATGATGATTGTTTGAATGTCAAACCATCTCCGTTCTTGATGTTTTAAGTCTTTATTTTATACCAAGGGTGAGTGTCGTGTTTCTTGTCCATGCCTTGCATTAGGCCTCCCAAACCATAGGAATGTTTTGTTAGTGGCAACTTGAACATGACATGTCCATCAAACTTGGAAGGTAGATATCACATTATCGTCTTGGAAATGGCATCATAGTTGAGATGTCACAATTTGCTCTTAAAGGCATGTGCAAATGCCAATCGTTTCAAACATTCAATAACACTTGAAATCTTTTAAATGTCAATGTTTAACATCTATGAAAGAGTTTGATGTGAAAATGATAACTTCAAAATAGGATTTGAAACCTCTTATACATCTTCATCTGCAACATCATGCAATTCAAAGATCACTAGCTCTATTTTGACATTAACAAATTTTTATTCTTCCAATTCGGGTTGAAACTTATCCTTTTCTTGTTCAATAACTTGGTATCTTTTTAGTGAAAGGTGTGACTCTTTTCCCATAGAATTCTCAATGGGCTCTTGTAAAATGTCTCATATTACATACCCCACATAATTCAAAAACTATTTTATTGAAAAGAATTAAATTAATTTAAAGTTTGAACTTCGTCAAAAGGGTCAAATCATGGACAACAATTGTTGCCTCTTTCACACATAAGACCAATGGGACTAACCCATTCTTGAGGAAGATTTCAGCATCCATTGTGGTTAATGGAAATCACGGAATAAAAGAAATTGTGAAAGTGTGAAATTGATGGAGGAAGTGTTGACCAACCATAAATAAATAAAAATGTGAACAACACTAATCTACACACACAAAAGAAATTTGCACAACACTAATCCACACATAGATGAATGCATCTAATGGATATGTATAACACATCACCAAAATTAAATGATGGAAAGAAAACTCATAATTGACACCCTTTGTTTTAAAATCACTTATTAACAACTTTTTTTTAATTAATGAAGTTTAAAAGTTTAGAATGGTGTTCCAAGAAACAATTTTGATGCTAAATATTTAAAATTATGAGTTTTAGAACTTGGGTTATTGAAAAAAATGTAAAATCAAATTCTAGAAGAAACATTCAAAATGTTGTCAAGATTGTGGCCATGGTTAGTAGGGCAATTGCTAAAATTTAGAAGTGATATTTGTAACTGACAAACAAGAATCTTTGATTTGCACATTAATACAAAAGGAGTCAAAAGCTTTAGCTAGATTTCATGTTAAAAGGTTGTCATCTCTTTATTAATTTAGCAAATTAATGATTCCAAACCCTATTCCGACAATGCATGTGTGAGTATTAACACCAAAATCCCACCAAGAAATTATGGCCATCCTTTTGACAATGGCTAAAGGTCTTTTGTATTAATGACTAAATGAAGAATCCTATATATCCACCCATTAAAAAATATCTTTTTCAAATGGGCCATTGGCATTTATATGGGAACATAAAGCAAAATTTCCAAATTTTGTTTCATATGTTATACAAAATGGATTTTTTTTTAAAAATGCCTTTGCAATTAATGGAAGGTTTAGGGTTTAGGGTTTCAATTGTGAAATAATTTTGGCCATGGAATCTTGTATTTTGGTTTCAATTGTGTATATGTTATATAACCATGGATCATAAAGATTTGATAAATAAGATGCCAAAAGAAAAATAATCATAATCATAAAGTCAAAAAAAATAGATTTGGGTTGTATTATTTTTTTATTGCACATATATTATGTAGGCATGGACTAATGATTTTAAAGACAAGAATGATAAAATGGAGAATTTTTATTTTTTAAAATCAGATTTCATATTTGGGTTGAATTTTGTTTTAGATTGGACATATATTGTATAGGCATGGACCATGAAGATTTGAAAGAAAAGAAGTCAAACATAAAAAATAAAATAAAATGAAAAACCAGATTTATGATTTGAGAGACAAGAATGCCAAAATGGGGGAAAATTTTTAAATTAAAAAAATGAAATTTCAGATTTGGGTTGAATTTGGTTTAGATTGCACATATATTATGTAGGCATGGACTTATGATTTTTTAAAAAGGTAGGCCAAAATGGAATAAATAAACATTTCTTAGAAATCATATTTTATATTTGGATTATATTTTTGTTTAGATTGCACATATATAATATAGGGATAAAAGATTATGATTTTAGACACAAAAATGCCAAAAGGGAAAAAACAATTTAATCAAATTTAAGATTTGGCCAATTTGGCCCTTTAAAGGCCTTGGCTTTAGGCCTTTCCCTTTGCCTCCCTTTTCCCCCCAACCTATGTGCTTTAGGTTTTTCTTATGATGTGTTTGAACGACCTCTTTGGGGGGAAGAAGAAAAAGCTAACAACTAATCCATTTTATCACAAGTTTAACAGTAATATCCACTTTGCTTTTTCTTTTTTTCCCCCCTTTCATTTCTAGCCCTAAACCTTCTTCCAGACATTGTAAACCACAACATCCCACCCCTCTTCCCAACTTCTTGTTGCCTCACTTGCTTGACATTTTTTTACCTACTTGATGTTGTTGCAAAGCTTTGGATACCCCAAGGAAGCGACAAAAGCATTGAAAAGCATTGTATTTTACTACTACAAAACAATATAAAAAACAAAGATGGCTCAGAAAAGTGGTCTAGCCCTAAAGAATGGGTTGGCCATGCAGAAACAAAAGTTAATGGGGTGTTGGCGTGGTAGGATGGACCTATTTTGGCATCACAAGGTGAAAGTAAGATAAAGTATACACAAAAAGTATTGTAACGATGTAAACACTAGGGTCTTTGAATAAAACATACATAAAGTAGATCACTTTATGGAAATAATGTAAATATTATCTAGTACATTGTTTGTTAACTAATGTTGTCTTTGAGTTCAAAAATTAAATTCATAAATTTTATTTTTTTTAAAGTACTTGAAAGTACTTGAAATTCTTTTGCAAATTTTTTTTTTCCCCAAGCACCTTAATATTAGTGTGGAAAACACTCTAAGATTATTTTTTTGTCAATCAAGCTTGTTTTCATAGTTAAAATCATCCCCAACCCCCTAAAAATTTATGAAATTTCAGGGATACTTTTCAAGTATTTTTTCAAGTCCAAATTGTATGACAAAAATCATTTTGGGATGCTAAAGGGAGGCCAAAGGTGCTAGATAAGTTAGAATCTTGATTTCAACAATTTCATATTTTGAGTAAGCATCAATTTTCACAAGTATGCAAATTAGATTAGTATGGTCAAGTATGTTGTTGTGTTGACATGTGTCCCTATTTCTTATTTACATTTTTTGAAACTTGTTTAGGTGCAGGTCTAGACATCTAGACTACTAAATTTTGTGGATTCATTGGGAATCGACAAGATTAGGTGATTTGGACCATTCATTATATTGCGATGAAGCTATGTGTGATCTAAACCATGAATGGACAATTTGAAGAGAAGCATGCACATGAATTGAGTCACCCTTGCAAACTTGGTGTAGGTTTAGGGTATTATGCTTCTAAGTGGCTTGGTCATGGTTGTCACTCTTTCTTTGCTAAAAAGCTCACAATGAATTTGTTTAAGGAGTTTTCGCTCACAAAGTTTTCATTTTATGATGTAAGTTATTGACAAAGACATGCAAATTTCACCCATGATCAAGAACACTAAAGGTCCAGTGCAGTAGAAGGGGCAGCCCATTGAAATTTGGAGGAATTATTCAAATGCTAGAATAGACACTCTAGCAAGAAGCTTTTTCCTATTTCCAAGTTTGAACTTAGAAATGGTTTTTCATTTGGGTTGTCATTATTTACAAAGAAAGTCATGTGGGATTTCTTAATGCAATGCCCATGTTAATGTCAAATTAAGAAGGTATGACCCATGTCTCCTTTGCATATATGGATTATTGTTACATTCTACAAGGAAGGGGGCCATTTGTGGTTGTGTTTTGGGTTTGTGAACATGGGAAGGCAATGGAACAAAATTTTGTGCAAATTTATGTATGCACATTTACAACATTTGTTCTAAGCATGGTTTGTTGGAACAAGATGCAGGATAATTTGGTTGGCGAAATTTGAAGGTGTTTTAGGTTTATTGTTTTCACATTTCCTTACAAATGGCAATAATAAAACCAAGTTGAAAAGGTTTTATGTTGAGAGGAAAAGGGTGGTAGAAGATAAAAGAAGGATGGTAGCACAAACAAATGCAAAAGCATTTGCTATCCAAAAAAGTAATGGTGTTTTTATTATCAATTTTTACTTCATTTCAATTTTTTAGGATCATTGACTTGGATGTTGGCCCTCCATAAGTCTAGGTAGTCTCCTTGACTAATGCACCCCCAAGCTCCTTGATAGATTCAACTACAAGTCCAAGGTGAAAACAGTGGAAGGATGAAAAGTTGGGGTACGTTCCCTAACTCGTAGCACTTTGAAGGTAGAGGGGCGTGCTGGAGCTCCAGGATGGGGATTAAAAAGAGTGTCAAGCAAGTCAATTATTCACATGAACTTGCACAAATCAAACAACAAGTTGGTTAGTGCATAATTGAAACACTTTTGGTGCACAAACGAACCCCGAGCAAACATGGACTCATAAAACTCACCATAACCCAGACTTAGGGGAAGCCACAACCTTCCCTCGTATAGTATTTTTTGTGCCTAACCACGGGGCTTGCACCCAAATGTCATTTTGTCTCAGGACTCCCAAGTTGGGAGTCTTGAAATTCCTAAAATTGGGATTCCCATAACTTTGGAGGCTTATAACTTTGTGTGCAGGCCTTCAATTGAAATGAGGTCTAAAGAAAATTTGTAACCCTTGTTGAGAGCTTTTCAATAGTATGTGGCATGCCACCTAACACATGGACATCAGGGAGAATCTTGACTTTTAGTGGTTGGGAGTCAAATTGGCAATTTGACTCCCAACCCTTCTTTTGGCCATAACTTATGTTTTAAATACCCAAATGGATCATGTGAGGCCCTTTTAAACATCTACGTTTCAATAGCTTTTCAATGGTATAAAAAACTCTTCAATCCAATGAGATTTGACCCTTACAATTTCCCTCTGAAAATTCAGAAGTCCATTGGGACTCCAACTCCCAAAATGGGAACCCACTTGGGAGTGTGTTTCCCTCACACTCTCCTACACTCTCAAGAGCATGAAATGTGACTCTCGGGCTTTAGTCTTGGCCCACACCTTTGCAAACCCTTGCTTTGGTCGTAAGCCCAAGGCTAGGGTTGTGACATTGATAATCTAAATTTGAACAAAAATGGAAAGGCCATGCCCTAAGGCCTAAGGAATGTAACCATTGTATGATCTATATGTCCACCATTTAGATTTTTTTTTATCAATATGATTACATTGGCATGGTTGGACTTTAAAACCTATTTGTGTGCATTACCCAATGGGATTTATAGCATAAACATTGGTCAATGGTAAGTTACTTAAATTTTCTAGCTAAATACAACTACCTTGTGGCATGGGATGTTATCTTTGAAATTGTCTTGAACCATGATCTCATCTCCCATCTACATTCCATCAAATGCAATATTAGGGTTACAGATTGAAAAAATATGCATGATGTTGTCAAGGTTTGAATTTTGATTCTATATGTAATATAGATACATATTACTTTTGTTGATGATCAAAACCCTGATTGTTAAATATGTTATGATCAAAAGAACCTTGAAGTTGCATTTAAGATAGGGATAGCTTCTCTCTTACTGGTTCTTTGTTTTTATAATTATTTGTTAACATGTGGAATAGGCATATATGTGTTGCACTTTGTTCTAACCTATTATTGTTTAATGATCTAATCACAAAGAAATCGAGAATACCTACAAGCTTCAAGAGCACAACAACAAGATGCATTTAGATCAATTATAGAAAACAATGTAATTGATGTAGATCAAGACCCAAATGTTGAATGCAGTACTTCAAGTACTTCCTTTGGATGTGGGTTGCATAAATGGAAAAATGTTTCACAATTGGCAATAGATTTGTGGTTGAGCTAGATATTATTTTATAACAATTTGATAATGAAGAAAAAAAAGACATTGTACGAAGGATTGTGAAGCATGAAAGTTTTAAAGCACTTCTATTTGAATACATTACCTCTAGCAAGGGATCAAAAAAGGCCTTACAAGCTTTAGGTAACATGCGAGAATCATATGCCACATTAACTTCTCTAAGGCAAAGGTTGAAATTCCTTGTTTAGAAATGTATTAGTAATAGCAGTGGTGTCCAATGCTGCTAATACAAATCAACATCACATTTCCAAGACCATTGGGGCCACTAAGTACATGGTTTGGAAAGCAGTGGAGTGTCATGTACATGTGGATGAAACAAAAAAATTTGTGGGGGGGATTGCCTTGGAAGCATTACTATGATATAATATGTCACAACCCTAGCTTTGGGCTCGCGACCAAGGCAAGGGCTTGCAAGAGTGCGGGACAAGAAGGAGGCCCGAAAGGCACATCTTACACTCCCGGGAGTGTAGGAGAGTGTGAGAAAATAAGCCTTCACACTCCCAAGTGAGCTCTCATTTGGGGAGTTGGAGTCTCGATGGACTCTTGAATCTTCAACGAGCAATTACAGGAGTCAAAACCCACTAGATTGAAAAGTTATTTATACCATTGAAAAGCTCTTGAAACGAAGATGTCTAAAATGGGCTCACATGACCCATTTAGATATCTAAAACACAAGTTATGGCCAAAAAAAGCCGGGAGTCAAATTGGCAATTTGATTCCCGATCACTAAAAGTCGAGAATCGACCCAATTTCCTTGCGTGCAGGTGTTGTGCGACATATTTTTGGAAAGCTCTTAATGAGGGCTAGAACTTCACTTCAGACTTCATCTCAATCGGAGGTTTGCACATAAGTTATGGGCCCCAAAGTTGCGAAAGTCTCAACTTTGGGAATTTCGAGACTCCCATTTGGGAGTCCTAGGACAAAATGCCATTTGGATGTGGGCCTCGTGGAGAGGCATAGAGTATACTATAAGGGGGAAGGTGATGGCTTCCCCCAAGACTGGCCCGTGGTGAATCTTGTGAGTCCAAGTTTGCCCATGGCTCATCCTAGCACCAAAAGTGCTCCAACTATGCATTAACCAACTTGTTGTTTGGTTTTGTGCAAGTCTGTGTGAGTGATTAGTTGCTTGTCATTCTTCCTAGTCCCATCCTGGAGCTCCAACACGCCCCTCTACCCCCAAAGTGTTATGAGCCAAGAAACATGCCCCAACTCTTTGTTTTTCCGTTGTTTTCACTTCAAACTCACCTTTAAGTCTATCAAAGAGCTTGGGGGTGTGTCATAATAAATGAAGGAGATTGTGAAGCAATTCTAAAATGGTGGGAAATAGCTAAAACAATTTCAACTATATAAAAGGATGTCAAAAGGAAATGCATCAATTTCAAGGTGTTTTTTACAAGCACCCAACACATTACTTGCAGGAATTTCAAATATATGTCACTAAAACTTACATATCTATTCATAAAAGACTTTTGCAGTTCACAAATTTATAACCAATGTCATTTGCTTGGGTAGGAACTACAAGTAATAATCTTATAAATGCAAATTTAGTTAATAAATCATTAATTCAACAAAAATATTTTAATTGTTAAATTTAAACTCCATCTTCATATTTAAAATTTGATCATCAAACATCTTTTCCAACTTCCCTTTAGGAATAATTAAATTTTCATTAATACCAAATTGTTGCTCGATAGCTTTGGTTGATTTTATTTTTGTATCATTACAAGATTTTTTCTCTTTACTCTCCTCGTGGTAAGGTAAAGCTTCCCAACCTTGCTCTGGTCCTTTTTCGCTTTCAATTGTTAATTTTCGGATGTCCTTTAAAGTATCTAGATATAGTTGTGTTGGAACATCCATCTCAACTTGTATTTGTTGTATTTCACCCACAAGTTCTTGATGTATTGCCTTCTCTCGATCCCACTTCATCCTTCTCCCTTTTGTGGGACTATTGTTGCTCATGATATTTTCTTATTAAGCTTCTTTCAATTGTTGACTTTGAATGGCTACAAATGTAGGTATAATGGGTATACACAACTCCACAATAACAACATTGACCCCAACCTCGGGTTGAGAATTTTTATTCTCGTGTTCTAAATGTTACTTCCATAGTGGATAGTCATTCCTTTGATGTCCTTCTCTTCAAAAGCAAAAACACTTCATATCCCCTCGTTGCTGATTTCCATTATTTCGATTGTAATTATTCTTATTATAATCGTTCCAGTTATACCCATTTCAGCTAGACTGGCCATCTTGATCTTGTCAATAACTTCGATTATTTTTCCATCCTTGATTTCATCCCTATCAATTGTATTGCCATCCTTGGCTCTCTCGTCTTTGGTTATCATAGCTAGGGTTATTATTATTTGATTGTCGAAAACTTTGGTCTTGCTTAACCTATTCAACCAATGTTTTGGGTTGAACTACATTGACCAAGATGTCCTTTTTAACATATTGTCTTCTTAACTCCTTCAATGGACAATCATTGGTTTCATGCCCTTGTCTTCGACAAATGCTATAAATTGTCTAGAGAAGTCTACATTCCTTTGTCAAATGACCTTCATTATGATAATTTTGACAAAATACACTTCATTGATATCCATCATTTCGCTCCTTGTGACTTTTCCTTTTTTCTTTTTTCTGCTCATCATTAGTTGATTCTTCATTTGAATCTTCATTGTCCGATAGTGGTTGAGATCATCTACTCCTGCATGGCATAAGCATCTCTTCTTTAATTTCTCTTGTCGAATTAGCTACTTTGACAATTGTTGCTTTGGGCATTCCAATAATGGTTAATTTTAACTTCTTTCTTAGTCCCTCCCTAAAGGTTTCTTTCAAATATACATCATTTGGTTGTTGTGGTATAATAACACACAATTGTAAAAAATTGTCATAATAATCTTTGACTATTTCATGTTTCCATTGCTTCACTTCTTTCAAAGCTACTATGGCTTGTCTTTCGTTACGCATGTCATTGAATCTTGAAATAAATGCATGTTGAAACTCACCCTAGGTTGCAGCAAAATGTGTTGTCTCAAAATGGCTAAACCAACTCGCATTTTTTCCTTGTAATGTTGTAGGAAAATATTGTAATTTATGTGCATCAGTATCTTCACTATTTTTTACACATACTTTGGGTAATCTTCCAATGTGAATTATTGCATCATCACCGTCATGAAACTTGGGTAATGGTATTTGTAATACATTTGCCACCACTATTGCCATTGTTGGAAGCAATGAGTGACAGTTGCTATGAATTGAGAAAATAAATTGGTTTGTTGTGCAACAAATGTTGGTATGTTCGATTGTAGAGGTTGTTGTTCAACTACTTCAAATAATGGATTTCTTAGTGTATTGATTCCTTATGATGTTGCACTACTATGTTCTTGTGAAATTAATTCTTCTTCAACTTTAATATAAAATAAGTTGGTTTGTAGATATTTAGCTAAAGTGAGGAATCCTTATGTTGGTTGCAAAGTTTGTTCTCCTATTTTGGTAGGCTTCTGTTTAGGTATAAAAGTTTTTGGCCATGATTGAACTTCTTTTTCTTGTCGTTTTGATTTTTTGCTTCATCAGTTTCCTTAGGTGTAATTGATGTTGTGGATTGCGCATCAACATCATAAGTAATAGACTACACTCCTTCAATTGTTGTTTGTGCAACCAATATAGATGTTTCTTGAAGTAACAATTTTCGGAGCTAATTTTTTGTCTTGCTAGACAAAATGCCTCTCTCTTTCCATTGACTATAAGTATCATAATATTTAACCCATAATTCAACATTCCTAAGATCTTCCCTCACTTTTTTTCTTAGATTCCATTCTATATTAGCTTGCTTTCAACTTTTCTTCTTCTCCGTCATGGGTTCCCATGAATGAACTTTTATTCTTTCTATCCTCATATTTTGATGGTTTATGGCCTTTTTATTAGAGGTGAAATCAGTAAAGTAGGTATCAACATAGTTTGTCCATATTCCTCAGAAGAATATTTTTCATTTCCTATTGTTCTTAAATAAAATTCCCCTTTCTTTCTTCCAAGTATCCATAATGTATCACAAGGCATCCATTTTTCAATTAAAGCATTGATATTTACTTTGCCAAATTCTCTATGATCAAGTAGTTTAATAACATGATGTGTTGTATAAACATTTTTAATTCGTTTTAATATAAATAAATAGATCAAGATGGGAATCCAATGTTTATACTTTGTTAATTCAAATGCATCTATAATCAACAATTTATGTTGAATGCACCATGTTTTCGTATTCCCATGTAATTTTTCTATGATTAATGTTTGAACATTCTATGGTAATTCTTGAAATTTTTCCATAAAACACACCCATGTTTTTTTTTTTGGGTATTCTATGAGGTGTATACATATATTATGTTATAGACCATCCAAATTTATTTAATCGACGTAATCTTTCTTGAGCCATGTCTATGGTAATAACCTCTTTTAATTTTTTTTTCCCTGAGTAATTATAGACATTGTTCACCATTCTCATGCCAACCTTGATAAACATATCTTGCTCATAATAAGTGAAGAAATTAGAGTATATAATTATGTATTTTGTTTTGTCTATAGTCATTTTTAAACGAAATACCCCTTCTTTCCCAAGTATATATATTCCGTAAAAATCCTTAAATCCACATGGCAAAACAACTTAATATGTGCAAATAACAAAAGTCTAGGTTGACTTCATATACTTTTACAAAAAAAATTTCAACCATTTATAGTAATAATAATGGTATTTGTTTTTCTTCTGTGGATAATACATTAGAGCAATAGATTCATTTCCACAATTACATGTTACCAAATCCTTGATCCATTTACACCGTAATTGTAACAAATCAAAAGGTATCCACCATTTAATTAATGCATGAATATTCGATTGTAAATATTATTTTTCATCTCTCATACTTACAATATGATTAGTTGCTGTTACTTTGTTTATTCGTGTTCAAATAAGAACACAAACTATTAGTAGCAGCCATTTTTTATATTGACATAATTTTGCTTTATCAATGTATAGAATATAATTTTGTAATGACCATACAATTGTTTTTCCATGTAGTTTTTGTAAAATTAACTTATGTATTCCCATTAGTAATAATTTAAACCTATTCACAAATTCATTCCAATCACCTTTTTGTGAACATGATCTTGGGGTATACAAATATGCATGTAGTGTCCATCCATACATATAATGATCTCTGAGAAAATGTTTTGCCTCCTCTAATGGTAATGTAAGTTTTTCCCAAGGAACAAGATTATACCCTCTTATCATATTTCCATAGCATTTTTGAGTCTACAATTAAAATATTATTTTAAACACATATTTCTTGCATGGTATTGTTCAATTTCAAATAATAACTCAAGAAAATCTTGGACATAGTTGGCACCTTCCAATGACATTTCTCCTAATGTTTTACTAGGTTGATTAACATTGAAAGCTCTTAAATTAGAATAATGTTTACTCCCATATTGTAATTGTATCCATTTGCTTAAAATATACATAGTACATAATCCTACATTTACAAGATACAATTATGCATGTTCCATTATAAACTTATGTTATTCCAGATTTAACAACACAAATCCCCAACATCCTCACTAAATGTTAACAATGATTTTGAGGTGAATTGGTTGTGCATTGTTGTTAGGTTCTTGTCTACCAAACTACACACAGTACCATGTACCCAAGTAGTAAAGACATGTTATATGCTACAACTACTGTTGATAAGCATTGTAAAAAAATGGAACATTCATACAGAAAACACCCTCATAATCATGAAAATAAAAATGTAGTGTCTATTCACAGGTCTAAGAACATGAATGTCATCATCCTAGGTTGCCTAGTAACAACCACTCTCTGCCTTCACTTATATTTTCATTCTTCCCCTCCCCTGCCTCCTCAAACCTTTAGATTGCTACGCCTATGTCATTTTGATAGGTCTTTGAATTCGGTAGGTAAATGTGTTGACAACCAAACCTGGTAGTTCCTACCGAATATCGGCGACATGTTTTCCCCAGCTCGGTTATAATTCAGTTCAACAAATAGACTACCTAGTTTTGGTAAGGTACTTACTAAAACTTTTACAACTACACACTACTCCTTATTTGGTAAGTATTATATTCCTAATAGGATTGTGGAACACATTCAATCTTGGGTGAATAATAAAAGATTCAATCACATGTAACAAGTTGCATTGGGAGCATTGGTTATGTTAACTGAAAACATTGATTTAAAAGTTGGTGTTGCAAATGGAACCACTGGAATCGTAACAAAGTTAGAGTTTGATTTAGAAAATAATGTTTATAGCATTTTCGTTACATTCAATCCATCAAGATATGTGCAAATAGTTTGAAAAAAATCAATTCAAAACAAATATGATTCACAAGGACATTTTTACAAAGTATCATTTCCTCTAATGTTAGGTTATGCATTTACATGACACAAATCCCAAGGTGCAATGATATCATCCAAAGTTGTGATACATATTCGTGAATCTTTTGCATGAGGATTAATGTATGTAATGCTATCTAAAGTCACAAGTCAAATTTTTTTGAAAATTGTTAACAATCTTTAACCCTCATACATACAACCTATATTGCCATGGTTTTTAGAGAATGTGAACCAATAAATTGAAATACTAACACATGTATCATTGTAATTTAGTATGCACTATGTGTAATTCTTTTGATTGGTTTTACCAATCCCCTTTCCACTCAATGCGCAAATTGGGCATATTTTTCTAAGTTCAAATCCTAGGTTGAGTTATATTTTTTAAAATTTTAAAATGTCATTTCTTATGAAAATACCACATATATACCAAATGTTATACTTACATTTTTAGTTTACATCTTTAATATATGAAATGTTTAATAAATATTGAAAGTTAATTACATTTGTTGTTAAAACATATTTATAATTAGTTTAAAACATCTTGATAATTGATACATATGCAACTAGCATCTAATATGATAACATTTAGTATGAAATGTTTTTACAAAATTGGCATCAAGGTTAGATAATATTATGCACATTTATCAGGTATTCAAACTACATGCTTTTCACATTGACAACTTATGGCCTTTTGCAACTATTTGTCAATTTTATTTTCTTAAGAATACAAATTTCAAATTTAATAGTTTTCCTTGTGTCATTATGACCTTGGTTTCATGAACCATTGGAACAAAACAAACAAACAACCTTCGTTCATGTATATAGATATTTTTGTAATTCATTTGAATTTTTATTTGAGCAATTGTTTCAAAGTTTAGATTTTTAAAAAATTAATATGAGATGTACCCACATCTAATTAATAAAATCAATAATAAGCATTGCACGAGTGTGATTCCAAATTCCAATGAGTGTTAATTGGATTTTGGTGTTTCAATTTCCAAACCCAACCACAATATTAAAACACACATTACTTTTAGAATCATTACACACCTTATAAGATTTTGATTTTTTATAAAAATATGAATTGAGATGCCTTTCACCCACTTTGCATTGTTTACGATATTTATTGAACATCAATTTAAGAGGGTTTTCAAACAAAATTTTGTTTGTTCATTCTTGGCTATGACCGTGCATTAGACATCCAATTTACTTGATAAAAAAAAGAAAAAAAAGAACCCAACAATTGAAAGGGGAAAAATACTAATACCCTTTATAAAATTGAGTGCTGGGCCTACCTCCACTTCAAGTCCCAAAAGGGACCATCTAGTTGACAAAATGTTCTAGTGGAAAGGCCAAAATTTTAGCTACATCAACCCAACACCAAATTATTCTCTATGAGGATGAATAAATTTTATGTAAAATATTCATAATCAAGTTGGTCCGATCATCAACCAAAATAACATTGATCATAGTTATAATTGTGTAAAAGCCAAATTTCAAGCAATAATTGAATAGGTACCAAAATGTT
>Ga0116231_10003355_pt1 | contig 33384 bp, 38 predicted proteins | sample S1TSphgellanicum_2_FD_89695 | JGI IMG/M metagenome (GOLD analysis project Ga0116231, IMG submission 89695) | Host-associated microbial communities from peat moss isolated from Minnesota, USA - S1T2_Fd - Sphagnum magellanicum MG | ecosystem: Host-associated > Plants > Peat moss > Unclassified... | reverse complement strand
GACCCACCGGTTTTGGTAGGGGCCACACCCCACCCCCAAAAAAAAAAAACCAAGGAAAAAAGAGAAAATGAATGAAAAAAAAAGAAAGAGAACCTCGTAGGGGTATTGGTAATGCCCTAGGAATGGGGGCGTTCGCCAAAACAAGCACTCGCCCAAGCGGGAGCCAAGGTGGGGGGACACTTATTTCAGGAACACCCCACCCAAGAGGGTTATTACCTGGCATAAACACCTATGAGAATTTTTTTTTTGAAAAAAAATAAAAATCCTTGATATCTAATGGGTATCACGAGAATTAAATTTAAAAAAAATAGAGTACAAGGTGCAAAATGCATACCAATACGAGGTGCGAATGAATATTTTATATACTAATAATAATAATAATAATAATAATTTGCAAATGAAAAATTTCACTTTGTAAAGATTATATAACCTCCAAATACACTTAATTTTTTAAAAATATTTTTATATGGGGTTGGTTGGTTTCTTGTAAATTTGGTGTTTGAATGAAAGAAATAAGAAAAGAGCTAGGTAGGTACGTAGGTAGGTAGGTAAGAAGTAGTTTGGTAGCTCGCTTATGACACCAAATTAGTCAGTCCATGAGCGTGTGGGTGTATAGTAGGTACGTAGGTACCCACCCTCCTCATGACAGCAAGCCAGCCAGCCAATGAGCAACCAAATTGGCAGCGTTGCAGCAGCCCCAGCCAAATGGTTGCTTTGTTTCTTTCTTTCTTTGTCTGTTTGTTGTTCCGCCAAACCACAATTTCAAACTGAAGGGGGACGACGACGTAAGTGGGGTTTGTTGGTGCCAGAGCCAAGAAAACACTGTGTCTGTCAACTTCAAAAAATTTCACTTCACGTAGGAAGAAAACAAGAAGAAGCAGAAGAAGAAACAACAGAAGCGCCTAAGCTACACACACAACAATAACAACAACACTACCATACTGCTCAGGACTCTAACAATCACGCTGCTGCTGCTGCTGTTGTTGTTGTTGTTGTTATTTTTCTTGAAAGGATTTTAGCAGCGTATTTAGCAAATGCCAAACAAATTGTCAGTGTTCTTCTATTGATCTTAGAATCATCCAAGAAGGAGGAGGAGAAGTTGGGGGAGGAGGGAGAAGAACTTGGAGGAGTTGGTGAGTAGTTGTGTGGGGGGGGGGGTTTGAGGTGTGCTGGTTTGTTTGTTTGTTTGTTTGTTTGTATTTTATTTTTTGGGCTTTTGGGTTGGTTGTTTGGGGATTTGGTTTTTTTTTTTTTTGGGTTTGTGATGGGGCCGGCAGTAGCTCGGAAGATGGTGGTGGAGGTGATTTCGGCTCGAGGTCTGATGCCCAAGGATGGACAAGGCTCCTCCAATGCTTATTGTGTGGTGAGAGTGCAAACTTGGGGAGCTCATTTCATATGGCTCTCTGGTCTTTTTGCTTTAGCTCCGCACTTGCTTCAGCGACGTACGTGTTTTGGGTTTAGTTCGTTCGTTGTATTGAGACTCAGGAGTATCCATTGGCGCATCAGTTTTTCTTTCGTCGGAAAGAAAGAAATAGTTGCGTCCTTGTTTGGAAAAAATACAAACTTCGATGGAGAGAGAGCGAGAGAGAGAGAATGGCATCACAAAAAAATCCGCTGAACCCAAAGAGGAGGAGAAGAAGAAGAAGAAATCAAAACGAAGTTTTTTTTTTTTTTTGGGTTGTAGTTTTGTCGTGTCCTTATTGCAATGGACAATGTTTGTTGCAGCTGGACTATGACGGCCAGCGGAAGAGGACAAAGGTCAAGACCAAAGACCTGGACCCAACTTGGAATGAGAAGGTGAGAGCTCTCTTTCTCAAGTTCTTACTACTGAGCTTCTGAAAATTTCCTCTCAGTTTGACTGACTGACTGACACCCATCCACCCGAGTCCCACACTCTTCCAATGATCTTATGAAGCTCCTGAGCAGTACAAGACGAGGAAGAGGAAGAGGAGGAGGAGGAGAATACTGCACCAGCTGAGCTACAAGAGTTTCATCAACTTTGATGGCAATTCTGAAGGACACCAAAGACAGGAGGTGGTTCTATTGGAAATTGACTGAAATCCAAAGCTTCTCAATCTTTGGTTGGTTGTTTGGTTGGTTGCTGTGTGCAGTTTGAATTTGTTGTCCCTGAAGCTTCCATGTTGCCAGGGGACTTGGAGATCAATATTCAGAATGAGAGGAATAGTGGCACTGGCAGAAGAAGCAGTTTTCTAGGAAGAGTAGTTGTCCCCATGAGCAGCATTCCCAATCAACCAGAGGCAGTGAGATGGTATCCTTTGCAGAAACGAGGTCTGTTCTCACACATCAAAGGTGACCTAGGGTAAGTGAATGAGCACAAGCTTTTCTGATCATCTTCCTCTTTGCTTCTTTTACTACCTCTTCTCTTGGTTGGTTGTTCTTCCCCCTTTCAGACTGCCCCCCCTCCCAAAAACACTAATAACAACAAGTGCAAATTGCAAATTGCAGATTTCAAAAAATCCTTGCTTGCTACAGACATAACCATTCTTGTGTTGCAGACTCAGGGCATGGATTACAGTAGATCAACAAGGATCCTCAAAGGCCAAGGATGAGAAGAGAGATGAAAAACGAGAAGGAAAGGAGGGAGGAGGACAAGCAGGGGCACAAGAGGGAGGAGGAGCTGAAAAGCCCACAAAAGGTGACTACAATGAAGAGCTTGATGAAAAACCAACCAAGGAACACAAGAAGGAAGCAAAGGCAGACAAGCAACCGGAACCTCCTCCAAGACCCAACCTCATGACTGTTCCGGAAGCTGACTTCACAGTCAAGGAAACAAATCCTGATTTGGGGAAAGCAGTGGACTACAAACAACATTATGATCTTGTCGAGCAGATGAGCTATCTGTTTGTCCGTGTGGTCAGAGCACGAGGTCTTATGGGAAAGGATGAAGGTGTAAAGAGTGATCCCGTAAGTATATGTGTTTTTTTTTCTTTCTGAGCTTGAAGTGGTATTCTAGCTCATAACCATTCCGTCACACACACATATGTATACAATATGCATCAGATCCAATCCTTCTCTGTTTTAGCAAACTATGATGATTCAGAAACCATTGCTTTCAAATGAAACGGCTTCTATGAGATAATTCCTCAGGGGATTTTTGTTGTTGTTTGTTATCAAACTGTTAGAGAATAACTGACAGATGGGTTGTTGGTGTTTGTTTGTGGGGCATGTGTTTTGTGGCAACAACAGTATGTGAGGTTGACAGTGGGAGCTGTAAAAACAGAGAGCAAAATCATCAAGAATGAACTCCACCCAGAGTGGAATCAGATCTTTGCTGTGGGTAAAGATAAAATTCAAGGAGGAACTCTCGAGCTCTCTGTATGGGACGCAGTAAGTAACACAACTCTCTCTCTCTACAAAATTGCTCTCTTGTTGCATTCATTGCCCAATGCATTCTCAAGAGGATGTATATAAATCTTTGATAGAAAGTTCTCAAGTGCACCAGCAACAATTATTATTATTAATGCAGGTTGTTGTTGATGATGATGATGATGTTGATGTTGGTGAACCAGGACAAGACATCGAAAGATGATTTTCTAGGTGGTTGTATGTTTGATTTGGCTGAGGTCCCACAACGAAAACCCCCTGAAAGTCCACTCATCCCACAGTGGTATCGGTTGGAATCCAAAACCGGAAAGGGTAGAGTTCAAGGTAAAAAAAACCCTGGGATTCTTTATTTTCTTTTTGGGGTTTTTTTCTGAAGTTCCTGGACCTTTTGCATGACCAGCAGCAAAACATACACTCAAATCAAAGTATAAAGATTCAAACTGCAGAAGATTAGAGCTTCGTAAAACCTCTTTGGGAAGTACCTACCCTTTTGGATCTGCAGAGTCTTGCTGTACTCATGAAAAATGTTTTTTGGCTCGCTTGGAGTATTCCCTCCAGGAGAGATTATGGTAGCAATCTGGTGGGGTACTCAAGCGGATGAGATGTTTCCTGAGGCATGGCAATCTGATACTGGTGCCCATGCGCTGTTTCGGTCCAAGGTTTACTTGTCACCAAAGCTCTGGTATTTGCGAGTGAACATCATTGAAGCCCAGGATCTGACTGCAAATGACAAGGGCCGATTACTAGAGCCAGTTGCGTATCTCAATAACCATCTATCACCATTCTTAAAATCTTTCATGAGTTTTTTTTAAAAAAATTTCTTTGTATGATATGATAGTCTCTTGATGGAAAGGTTTGAGGAAAAACAATTTCTCCATAGAACAAATGCTGCCATTGTTTCTTTTGGGTCATGTCATTTTGCCATTTGTTTTCAAGGTCAGACAATGGTAGCCTGGGGAAAAGAAGAAGATGATCTAAGTCATAATTTTCTGCATTCTAACTTGGTTGTTGGATGTTGGGTTTTTCTTTTTCTTTTTCCTTTTTACAGTACATCAGGGCACATGTGGGTCCTTACCAAATGCTGCGCTCAAGAATAGCGTCAGTCAGGAGTGCAAGTCCATTTTGGAATGAAGACTTGCTGTTTGTTGCAGCAGAGCCATTTGATGATCTGTTGCACCTGATTGTCCAAGACAGAGTTGGTAACAAAGTGAGTAAACAAACAAAGAACCCGCAACAATAATAACAACAATCGTGTCTTTCAATATCTATCTTCAAAAACCATTGTGCATTTTCAATGCTATCTTCAATTCCAGCAATGCTTAGATGGGATTTGAAGATGTCTTGCAGGAGGAGATTTTGGGACAAATCCGGATTCCTCTCAGGAGTATAGAGCGCCGCATTGATGGTCGCCCAGTAGCATCAAGGTGATGGGCTCTATTTATGTGGCTAATAGTGTAATGTGCATAATATGTGTTGCTTTCTAAGTTTGGCTTGCATGGAATCCATGTCAGTGTTGTAGGTGTGCTGCCTATTACCCCCTTGGAATGAGAGTACTACTGTCAGTGCTCAAATTGTTTTGTGGGTTTTGGAGAATATATTATTAGGTGGTATATTTTGGAGAAGGACGGTGGTGGAAAAGGAGGAGGAGGATTTCTGGGGCGAATTCATTTGCGACTTTCGTTTGATGGAGGCTACCATGTAATGGATGAATCAGCTAACTATATAAGTTGCACCCGTCCCACAGCAAAGCAGCTGTGGAAACCTCCAGTTGGTGTTCTGGAGCTGGGTATCCATGGTGCCAACAACCTACTTCCCATGAAGACGACCCGAGATAATCGTGGAAGCACAGATGCTTACTGCATTGTAAAATATGGACCAAAGTGGATCCGAACGAGAACCATCTTTGAGAGCTTCAATCCTCGCTGGAATGAGCAATATACATGGGAGGTCTTTGATCCTTGTACTGTTGTCACAATCGGTGTGTTTGACAACCGGTTAGTCCTTATTTCTTATGTCCTTTCTCATCCCATTCCACATTCTTTCTGTGAAAGATGTGATCCAATGCAGCTCAATATATACTTTGTCGCCAAAGTAGAAAGATCTAGTCTATGAACTGTAAGTTTCTGATGAAATTCGTGACTTGAATAATGTAGCCATGCACATGCTCTTCCTGGGGACAAGATGGCCACTGCAAAGGATCTTCCGATTGGGAAAGTTCGGATTCGCCTTTCAACACTGGAGAGTGATCGTGTGTATACCAGCTCATACCCATTGCTGGTTGTCACACCGCATGGAATAAAGAAAATGGGGGAACTAGAACTGGCAGTGCGGCTGTCATGTGCCTCCACCCTCAACTTGATGCATGCTTACCTCCAACCACAGTTACCACGCATGCATTTCTTTTATCCTTTGGATCCAAAGCATTTGGAAATCCTGCGAGTTGCAGCCATGAACATTGTTGCCCTCCATCTGATGCGAGCAGAACCTCCGATGAGGCAAGAAGTGGTCCAGTTTATGCTTGACACAGAAGCTGAGCGCTGGAGCATGCGGAGGAGCAAAGCCAACTATTACCGCATCATGGTAATAACATTTTTTAAAAACCTATAAAATTTATCTAATCTCCAGAATGAATTTTGGGGAAGTTGCTGCCATTTGCAGACTTAAATTGTTCTAGAGACAAACTGACACAAGATTGAATTATGGGATGAGCTTTGTCATTCCTGACATTGGCTCTATCTCTTAAGTCTTTTGGTTTTTCTGTGTGTCTGTGTGCAGGCTGTGCTTGGTGGTGTGTTGGCTGTGATGAACTGGTTTTCAGGTATTTGTAGCTGGAAAAGTCCAGTGACAACAGTGCTTGTTCACATCCTGCTTTTAATACTTGTATGGTACCCAGAGCTTCTGTTACCCACAGTCTTCCTTTACATGTTTCTGATTGGCACCTGGAACTACCGCTTCCGATCTCGAACACCTCCTTTCATGGATGCTAAACTCTCGCAAGGGGAACATATTGGTGATCTTGATGAGCTGGAAGAGGAGTTCAATGTTGTCCCTGCTAACCGTGCCCAAGAGGTTCATCTCTCTCTCTCTCCCTCTCTCTGTGTGCTTCAACAACAAGAACAACCACCCAAGTTAAAAAAAAATGTACTCTCTCTGTGTGCTGCAAACAACAAGCACAACCCAAGTAAAAAAAAAACGTGGGTTTTGTGAATGCTTTTCTGATGTAAACTTCTTAAACAAATTTTGCAAATTTTTGTGTTTCCGTTTCTTGAAGAAGAAAAATCAAAGTCAGAAAACAACAATCCATCTCTTTTCAAACGTGTTGCAGGTGCTGAAGCACAGGTACGAGAGGTTGCGAGGTGTTGCTGGTCGAATTCAAAATGCACTTGGTGAACTTGCCACCATGGGAGAACGGGTGCATTCTCTTCTTAATTGGCGAGATCCCAGGTAATGATTTTTTTTTCCTTTCTATTCTCCATTCTCAAATGGGTTGTTGTATAGCAGATGGGTGAAATCCTTTTGGAATTACCACTGCTGCTTTTTTTTTCTTTTGATCCAAAGTCTTTCAAGAATCCTCACATCCTCATCTCATCAATCTGTGGTACAATACAACAATTTATTATTTGATTTGATTTGTGTTTGCTTGTTTTGGGTTATGGGTTTAACAGGGCGACTGCAATCTTCATAACCTTCTGCTTGGTGACTGCAATTCTTCTGTATGTGACACCTTTCCAAGTGGTGGCAATTCTATTGGGCGTGTATATATTACGACATCCTCGGTTTCGTGATCCTTTGCCTGCTGTGCCATATAATTTCTTCAAGCGTTTGCCATCACAATCAGACCGCATCTTATAACCTACCATTTTTCTTGTTGCTCCTAACATGGGATGTTTCACATACTTGCTATGTAGAGTTAGGACACAGAGCACACAGAAAATAGCCAAATTTTTTTGTTGTTCCCCCAAACATGGCTGTTTTCAACAATGCTAAAATTTTTGTATGTACGATCTTTTTGTTCAGTTGAGGAATTTTGGCACCACAGAAAAAAAAGGTGAGGAGTAGTTAGTTGTTGGGTCATGTTCTTTTTGGACCAACATTATATACACACACACTTTTATAGACATAACATTTTGAAATTTTCTCAAGGCAGGTACTTAGTATAAGAACAACATTCATGAGATGCACATCTTGTTACATGCAATGCAATGCAATGCCACAAGAAAGAGACTTGTTTCAGTGAGGTTTATCAAATGGGTTTTATGTTGCATGAAATGTTCCAATGTTGCAGAAATCGTATAGTCTTTGATCATTGAAGCATAACAGCGCATGCCCTCATCCACCAAACCTGCATGGCTACAAGCTGACAGAAGACAAACAAAAGTGATATAATTTTGGCTATTTTGCAGATTATAATTTTGGCTATTGGTGAAATATTTGAGTTTCCATAATTCTTCTTCTTCTTTTTGCCTTCTTCTTAAGATAACTTTTTTTAATGTAAATAATGGCAAATTGCCATCATCATAGATGTGAATGATAGTAGAAAAAATATTAAAATTTAATATTAATCAAATTGTTAGTAAACATTTTAACATAATCAATGTGAATGGGAATTTTTTAAAAATAATTTAATATAATTAAATAATTTCTAATAGATTATTATAATATGATATAAATATTTTATTAAAATTTTAATAATTTCCTTTGCATTAAAAGAGGGTTAAAATAAAAGGGTTGTCTTCAATCATAGACCTCTCCAATAATCATGAATAATGATTTTTTATTTTTTAAAATCAAAAGGTGTATACTTCAGACTCCAGAGGCCCCTTTTATTTTATTTTATTTTTTGTTTTTAAAAAAAGGGGGAAATAATAGAAATCAAACTACCTATGAACTATATAGAATGATTGCTTTTTCAGTGCCATCATTTCTCATCCATGATATCTTTAGCTTCATCCCTATCTTTCATCCTCCGTCTGTTCATCCACCAAGGGAGTTCGTCGTCGTCGTCGTCGTCGTCGTCTCCCTGCAGCTTCTCTGCACGCCTGCGCTTCCTTCTTTCTTGTTGTAAGGTTTGCTTCGCTCTCCGCGTCGCAGCAATCGCTTTGATTTTTAGGCCTTTTGTTCGCGTTTTCCGTCAAACAGTGCATCTGGCAGAGCCACTAATATTTTGTAGTTTTTTTCCCCCCCTTCTCAGAGAGCCTGTTATCGCTGCATTTGGGCCGGAAAAGGCCCAGATCTCTCATAGTTTTGCTTCCTGGATCGTGAAAGCGGAGCTACTAACTACTGTCAATAGCTTTGCTTTGTGTTTGATCCGGGAGGTTTCTCAAGGAGTTCCTCATATTATTTTCTTTTTTGTTATTTTTCTTTTTGTGTTTTCCTCCCTCGCGGGAGAGACGGCGGGATGGATAACTTGATCGGTCTGGTGAACAGGATCCAGCGGGCGTGCACAGCGCTCGGTGATCATGGAGGAGAAGGAGCCGTGCAAAGTCTCTGGGAGTCTCTGCCATCGGTCGTTGTCGTGGGAGGGCAGGTATGTGAAGGACGTCTGACGTTGCTATACCTTTTGTTTTTCATAGAGCAATGTCATGTTTTATGTATCAGGGCGTTATCACAAACGAAAGCCGGTTTCATGGTCGTCAATGCTCCCTGTTCCGTCTGTATACATTATGTACGTCTGGATCTGCAGTATATTGCTGCTGATCGAGTGCATTACAAGAACGCGTGCATTCCAGCGGCAATGGCGACACACTGTAAATGTCGTGTTGATCTCCTGCATGCTGGAATAGAAGCCACGCTGTCCTTTAGTATTTAACTGCCACAGACTGTGAGCGGACAACTCCCGATCGGGTTTGCATGTGTCGCCATTCCCTTATGCAGAGCTTGTTAGATGTGGTTGTCTCTACGGCAACCTTTCCAGTGCCTTGCTTTAAGGCGGCCTTACATATGAAGAGACAGAGAGGCTCTTCCAAGGAGGACTAATGATGTAATCGGAAGCCAAAGTAATAATACTTGTTCTGACACTACAGAACATCATAGACAATGAGCTCTTGTAACTTGGAAGCTCTTTGAGTTTCAAGTGCACAAAGCAAGAGACAAAGAGCAGCAAGCTGTGGCTATGGAATTATTATGAGTGGTGTATTATCCATCTTGCATGTATTTCTATCTCTTTTTTAGATTGCCTTCACTGTTTGCAACATTATGCTTGGCATCATGGTTTTATGAGTTCAAATGGCAGCTCTGGATTGATCTTTTTGTCTGCATTGACATCTTACAGAGCTCTGGAAAGTCCTCTGTTCTGGAGAGCATTGTTGGGCGAGATTTCCTTCCTCGTGGTTCAGGTGATAAGTCTATTTTATACACAGTGGCACTATGGACAGAATTAACAGTTTTGACCTAGTTTGTTATTTGCAGCAAGACACATGGTTTCATCCAAGTTGCTCATTTTTAGGTTTGTGTAAGGAAGAGAAGTTCATGCACCCACCCCAATGCAATCATTCTTGTGGGTCCAACTTAGGAGTACTTCACTCAATAAGTTTTGGATCATCACATTCTATTTGCTCAGTACTGCATCAGATTTCATTCTAGGTTTGACAACTGCAGGTTTGTTACTAGGAGCATTGTGAACATCATCTGAGTCATGAGCAGACACATGAGTTTTCTATGGTGTTCTTCCTTTCACTTGTCAGTCTCTTGTTGATGCCAGTCATTGAGGGATCCCGCATTCCTTGGATTAAGTGATTGTATATGAGGTAACAGTTAGCTTCTAAATGTTGTAGTGCAAGGTTCTCTACAAACTCATAGGCGTGAGATGACCTGGGGATCAACTTCTGATGTGGCAGGTATTGTTACAAGGCGACCACTGGTGCTGCAATTGCATAAGACTGATGAAAGGTCTGAGTATGCTGAGTTTTTACACATGCCCAAGAAAAGGTTCACTGACTTTGGTAAGTGTACCATATGTGATTTCCAAATGTATCTCCCATTTCAGCTGGACACTGTAGTCTTTTTTGGCCAACCTGGCATGTTCTTTAGTATCCAGTACCTATGGCATGCAGATGCAATTGTGATTTGTTTCCTGGTCAAATGTCAAATTGAAGTACCTGCTTTCCTGTGCAGCTGCGGTCAGGAAAGAGATTTCTGATGAAACAGACAGAATCACGGGCCGAACAAAACAGATTTCCAATGTCCCAATTCATCTAAGTGTTTACTCTTCAAATGGTAAGTTAAAAACTTTGAAATCAGAGTACAAGGTTGCTCAGGATGTACTCTTATAATGCACACCTCTCATTTGTCGAACACTTTTTCAAGACTGCAGTTATATCTCTTATGGCCCTTAATATGCAATTGCCAGTGTGGAATGATTGGATTGTGAAGGCTATATTTGTTCCACCTATTTTAAGCTGTTATTCAACAGACCATTAGCATTACTTGTGATTGGAAACTTCTTAAATCAAACACTTCATCTTTGAGCTGCACATTTCTCGTCTCTTGTTGAATAACACAACCAAACTAGGAATCTGGACAGATCTATCCTAGGGAATCTGACAATTTTTTGCTGTTGCAGTGGTGAATCTCACTCTCATTGATCTTCCCGGTCTTACAAAAATTGCTGTTGGTGAGTCATAATATGCAATCTGTTCAGCTGGTTTTCATTTGTGTTGTTCCTAGACTAGATCCCAGGCTGAGTTTTCAACAGTGGCTGAATAGCTGATATTTCTCTCAATTTCCAGTTTTGTGAATAGTTGCCTTCTCTGGAAACATTTTGAGCACGATCAGCTTTTTTTTGCAGATGGGCAATCTGAGAGCATTGTTGGAGATATAGAGAACATGGTCCGATCTTACATTGAAAAGGTAATCTAATTTTTAATCTTAGTAGACTGGTCACCTTCAATATACTGTGCTGAATGATGAAACGTGTTGAAATGTTGGATTCACAGAGATCTAGGCAGAACAATAGCAAGTGGGGTTAAGCTTAATCAAGGGGTGTTTTCTTTGCAGCCAAATTCTATCATCCTGGCTGTCTCTCCTGCCAATCAGGATATTGCTACATCTGATGCAATTAAGATTGCCAGAGAGGTTGATCCACAAGGTTAGTGCTATTTGAAGAGTGAGTCTGTTTCTGATCTTGTTGTATGTGTCTAAATAGTGCACTGTGAGTGTCTGTCTTCAAGTTTATTTTAGTTCCATACAAAATGTAGGTAGGGTCTATTTTTGGAACATTATCTTGTTTGTTGTTTCCACAGTGCACTTAGCATCTAGGTTGTTGGGTTGCTCTTCCACTCATCCTTGGATCAAGGTTTCCTCTTGATGCTTTCCTTATCTCTGTTTGTTTCTCCATTAGGTTCATCTCCTTGTCTGAGGTTCTGGTTTGCGCTTGGCTCTTTTGAGATTTAGTTCTAGATTAGTGGTCTTATCACATTTGGGAGTTATGCCCAACATTATGTTATGCTTGCTAGAGGGTAAGTGCAACAGTGCCAAATAATATTGCCATAAGCTACATTGTGATCTAAACTCCTAAATTTGCTTCATGACATGAATGAATGTCACATATATAACATGTGATGAAACATCTCAACAAATTACATCCATCATCTGATGTGGCATCCTCTGCATGCTTGTATTCTCAGGGGAACGCACTTTCGGAGTGCTGACAAAGCTGGATCTTATGGATAAGGGTACAAATGCTCTCGATGTGAGCCTTCTTGCCTCATCAACCTCTTGTCAAATTTGATATACATCTGTATTTTGGCAACCACAAATACATATCATGTGTTGTTCATTTCAGCTCCAATTGCTGACATCCCACACTATTTGCTAAGCGAACCCTGACATGAGTACTGGGACAGTTCTCTCCATGGCTGGTGGGCATATTTTAAAGTATAAATGGTGATGACAACTTCAGGTTGTTTGGGCTGCCTAGAGGGCTAATCTGCTAAAAATGTGAAATGTAGCCAAAATTATCTGTCATGTGGAATGTATGAGGGTAAGATCTTGGGTTGTCATAAGCTAGCTACCCAATGGTGTTAATATTGGTGCAATCCTCTATAAGAAAGGAATTAGTTGCAACATAATTCTCTGAAGAGAACAATAGAAGCTATGTATATATGATACACATGTGATGCATGCATAACTCCATCTCTTTGAGCAGGTGTTGGAGGGGCGCTCCTACAGGCTGCAGCATCCGTGGGTAGGAGTTGTGAATCGTTCACAGCAAGATATCAACAAGAATGTAGACATGATAGCTGCCAGGCGCAGGGAGCGTGATTATTTCCAGCAGAGTGCAGATTATGGCCACCTTTCAAGCAGAATGGGTTCAGAATACTTGGGAAAACTCTTGTCAAAGGTACCACATAGTGTTCTTTAGTGCCATCAGATTTTGGGGATATTTCTTTTCCCCATGTATGCAGTGGTATCTTGTATAAGCAACTTTTAATCTCTATAGGATGCAGGATGATGGAGTTAGTATGTGGAGAATGTAGCCTATTTATGGTGCTTCAAGTTGAAGGGCACAGAAGGAAGTTGCATGATATGTGGTGTACCTCTTAGAATATAGTGTTAGGGGTCCCTAATGGAAAATACAGAAACTGTTGGTGTAATTAATGTCGGTAAGTGATCCCAACCATGTTACTTGTCTGCAGCATTTGGAGGCTTTTATCAAGGCGCGAATTCCTAGTATCCAGGCCATGATCAACAAGCAGATTGATGAACTTGAATCTGAACTGAACCAAATTGGCAGGCCTTTGGCAAATGATGCAGGGGTACACTTCTCTTCCCTCATCCTATATTCTTCCTGGAAGAAAGGAAATTGCCATCAGTGCTGGTTGAAGCCAAACTGTTGTGCTGTCAATGAGGAAATTGAGAAAATTTGGCATGCAACACAACTTGGTTACAACACATTCTGTGGCAGCTTTTGGTCAATGAAACCACTGCTATTTTTCAGGTGTTGATACAGCTATGGATTTCTTTTGCAGGCTCAGCTGTACTCCATTTTGGAGCTTTGTAGGACATTTGACCATATTTTCAAAGATCATCTTGACGGAATGTAAATCCTTTTTCTCCCTCATGAATTGTTCTTGACAATAATATATGCAGTTGTACTGGAGCTTCCTGTACATTAGGCAGATAAGTTATGAAATAGAGGCAGATCATTGGAGGTAAAAAATTGTTGAGTTTCCATTGGGTCTAAACAAAATGACAACAGCACAATGTCTTGGGAGGAGACCAGCTTTACACTTGTGGGTCAAATTTTGTCACTGGGCAATTGATTCCTGTAGTGTCAGAAACTCCATTCAACCTGGTTGTAAATTTGGGAGAGTCTTGTGTCTTTACAACAAATATCATTCCTGGAAAGCTAAATTGCATCAGAGACTATGTTATTGCAGACGACCCGGAGGTGAAAAGATTTACTCTGTGTTTGATAACCAACTGCCAGCTGCACTAAAGAAGCTGCCATTTGACAAGCATCTTTCAACTCAAAATGTGCGGAAAATTGTATCAGAAGCTGATGGATACCAGCCCCACCTTATAGCCCCTGAGCAAGGCTACAGGCGCCTGATTGAGAGTTCCCTTGTCCTCTTCCGTGGACCAGCAGAAGCAGTAGTTGATGCAGTATGTCTTCATCCTCTGCTGCTTTATTATTTGTTCTGTCATTATTTGTTACCTCTCAATCTACATCATTCTAAACATTCACATTGTTTTCTTCAGACACATTTCATTCTCAGAGACCTTGTGCGGAAATCAATTGGTGAGTGCAAGGTATGTTGCACTATTCTATCTCTTTGAATTTCAGTCCAGTTCCTTCAAATGAAGCTTAGTTCTTCTTTATTTATCTTGAAGATGTATGCTGAGCAAATGACAGAAAGAGTATTTCCTGTTTCTTTTTCTTTAGATACATCTGTTCAATGATTGCATTGCTATTCTCTGGAATTTTTGCAGGAATTGAGGCGGTTCCCCACCCTTCAAGCAGAGCTTGCACAAGCAGCAATAGAGGCCTTGGAAAGAATGCGGGATGAAAGTCGAAAGACATCTCTCAGGCTGGTAGATATGGAGTCAAGTTATTTAACTGTTGACTTCTTCCGGAAGCTTCCCCAAGAAGTTGAGAAGGGAGGAAATCCAGGTGCCTCCACAATGGATCGGTACACTGATGGTCATTTGCGGCGAATTGGTAAGCTTGATCCCTTCCCATTTCATGAAGGTCTGCAGAGTTCATTTCTTGATGTGAAGGCAAGTGGTGCCTTGTCACTAACAGCAAAGTCGAGTCCCCTGTTGTGCTGAAAAGGTAGTTGCTTGGATATTCTGGCAGGTTCAAATGTGTCTGCATATGTGAATATGGTCTGTGAGCTTCTGAGGAACTCTCTTCCAAAAGCTGTTGTACACTGTCAAGTTCGTGAAGCAAAGCGGTCTCTACTTGACCATTTCTATGCCCAAGTTGGAAAGCGTGAGGTAGACATCCTTCCTTTTTCAATTTCTTCCTGTAGTTCCAAAACCAACCACCTCTCTCAAAACAATGCAGTAGCCCAAAATGGGTTGAAGACCCCCTCAATGACACCCACTCAAGATGGCAAACTTGTTGTCTCCCTTTGTCTTTGTGTGGTTCCTCATTCTGAAGATTGTTTTCTATCCTCATGGAGGTCTGCCTCATCTTTGAATTTGCTCATGTTTTGTCTCTTGGTGATTTGTGGATTGCTGTGCTTCTGAGGGGATTGACCTAGACTTTGAAACAGAGGCATATAGATAACTTGCAAGTCATGATTTTACTGAAGGTGCAATGCAGCACACTGATTGATTGAAGCTGTGTACTATGCAGGGGAAGCAACTGTCTCAAATGTTGGATGAAGATCCAGCTCTCATGGAGCGCAGAACTCAAATTGCTAAGAGGCTTGAGCTTTACAGAGCTGCTCGTGATGAGATTGATGCTGTGGCATGGCTGAAGTGAGTCAGTGGGCTTGGTCAACCACAGGGAGATTCCTCATCACTTGGTTCCGACAGTCTTCAGTTTCTAAACAGATAAACACTTTCCTCATGGATACCACCCAATGAATAGAAAAGAATTTGGCCAAGGATTTGTCAGGTACTTTGAAAGCGGAGCTCTATTGAGTTTCAGATATTGAACTGGTAAAATCTTTGAGGCAGTTAGATTCATTCTTTTACCTGAGTGCAATTTTCACTCAAATGGCCAGAATATGACAATCATTTGAGCCATAAGCATATAGTGTAGGGTGATTCTTTTCCTTGCAGTGTTTTGAACTGCTACAGTTAGAATCATCTTAAGGCATAAATGTTGAGACATGTATTCTTTGATAAATTGTTGCAAACAACACTCTATGTTTGAGTATTGTTTCCCATATTATTGTAAGGGGTTTTCTCATTTTGTGTTTTTTCAGTTGTTTTGATGAAGTCTAAAAACACAACACAAACAACAGGACAGTTGAATATTCCTCATAGAAAATAGCAGCTGGGTGGAGGTGGAGAGGACTTTGACCTTGTTTTGCAAGAGCTCTAAAACTTGTGTCAGAATTCATCTCTGTGAGTTTTGTCTGTCTGATGGCTCAAAGAAACAGAGAACTGAAGAAATTTACTTCATTGAACTCCTCCAGTGATTGACGAATGGATGTAGCTCCCTCTTCTCCACTGGTAACAAAATTGTTTCTTTCTCCTATCAAAAGTAGCCTACAAAAAAACTATCATTTGCTTCTTCTTAATTATTGTAATCTCTTTCTGCAAACTATGGACAAAAGGGGAATGAACCCAAGCTGTTTCTTTTCCACTTTGCTTCTCTAAGCAAGTTGGTATTTTGATCGCAGTTCCAAGACCTTGTGGGAAGCTACATCACTTGAGTACTCGAGCCAATAGAAAAGGGTTTCCAGTCCTTGCTTCTCATTGCGTGACATAAGCATCAAGGTCAGAGTAAATCTCTTCACTTTTGTTAGACCTTCAAGAATGTTCAGAGCCCCCTGCAAAATTCCAGACGTGTCTAGAACATCAGAAGTTTTTCATCACTAAGCCAGTCAATTTTTACTTTATCAATGTCCAGCACTATTGGACACAAAACTATTGCTATACATATATATATGGCACATATGCATATGCATATATCTTTGCGGCAGACAGGTAAATAGCATATGCAAAACTTGACCAAGTAACAATTGATTGCTCTGATGCTATGAAACCATCTTTGAGAAAATAATGTACCTCAGCATCATCAGGCATGAATCCTTTTCGCAAAACTTCAACAAAAGTCTGCAAGATTCCTGTACTGAGTGATTCCTTGAAGAGTGCTGGGTATCTGTCAATCTCAATAGACTTGACATAGTCCCGTAGCCTGTTGACCTCCTGCTTCAATGATGTGCATACCCTCTCGAATTCCAGTGCTGTGAGAGGCTGGTGTGGTGCCACTTGCGCCATGTTTACACGCTGTTTAGATTCACTGTTGGAAACCACTGGTGGATTGTTCCCACTGACTGCAGAAGAAACCTCCTTTACTGCCTCAGTTGCCGGAGATGTCATGATTGACTCTTCTTCACGAGGCTTACTTTGACTTGGTGATGGTGTTTCTCTCTTAGGTGTTTTGAAAATGGTTGTCTTCAGTGGCTTCAAAAGTGTGTCTTGGTCAGAAGGCTCAGTAATGAGGATTGGCTGCTTTTCGGGTCTTGTGGCACTTGCTCCTGCGTTGCGTTCCTTTAAAGCAATTGCTTTCTCCAGGTCTTTGATGTCTTTTGCAAGTTTCTTATCATTTGGTGAGAATGTGGCAACCAACTTCACATGAAAACAAAAACAACAAAATCTTTCACAACCATGAGACAAAAAACTCCAAACTATGAGGCAAAACAAGAAAGGATATTAGCAAAGATCATCACCAATTTCAAAAAACAAATCAACTTTTAAGCTCTTCTGTTTACTACTAACCTGATAGTCATGTAAAGCACCTTCAAGGTCACCAAGCTTTGACAGGGCTGTCCCACGTCTGTGATAGGCTTTTGTGTAGCCAGGTGCTAGTCTGATTGCTTCTGAGCTATCCTCAACAGCTTTTCTAAACTCCCCTAACTGCATCACCCCACAAACAGAAATTTGAAACTGATGTACACTGGCTCCAGTGACATACTCAAGAAACAGATATAATAGGGTTTAGGGTTTTAGGGTTTATGGAAAACAGGTTGCACCTGTACGTAACAAAGAGAACGGTTGGCCAGAACTGCTGCTCCAATGGTACAAATTTCTAAACTCCGGCTATAGCACTCCACAGCCAGTGTGTATTCACCCTTCTTAAAGCACCTGTTTCCCTTCTCCTTCTCTGCTTCTGCTTGTCTCACTAATTCCTCTCTCTCATCATTTGACCTCTCCTCCTCATCATTCCCATTCGTCCTGCATAGTTTTTCTGGCAATAGGCTCCCATTGACACTACCCAACTCTTGCACATTGCCTACAGTCCTTGGAGCATCATCACCTGAGTTTTGTTTGTCATTTTGGGACTGTTGTAAAGCGACTTGTGAACCTTGAATCTCATGTTCTGAGCTTACCAAAGTCACTTGAGCACTTTGGAGATTAGCTTCAAAAGCCTGAGCATTTGTTTTGTTTCCAACTTCTGGCATTGTCTTGGGCTCTTCTACTGCTGCACCATCATGTCCAGATCTGTGTTCATCATCAGCTTCTGATCCCCATGCTCCAAGTTGTGAACACTGAATAGTGTCTTTCAATCCATGCACAGGTTGTGGATCTGAAACCAGTGCAGGCGTCTTAACTGCAGCACTTTTATCAGATTTTTTGTTGTTTCCATGGGTGAGAGGCAACTTGTCCTTGTTGACAACATTTTGTTGGGATTTTGGTTTGTGTTTACCTCCATTTGCTTGCTTAGATGCATGTCCTTCAGAAACAGAAACTCGTGGTTTTTGAGTTTGTCCAGGGGATGCAGGGGTTTGGTTGCATTCAGACTTGTTTGAGCTTGTGGTGTTGTTTTCTGCAGCATCCCTAATTTCTTCAAATGTCATAGGCCCTACTCGCATGGGAATATAATTCACCTCCTCCATTTCCAAACTCAAGGACTTGAGTTCAGCAAGTACATGTTTATCTTCAGGCATTGCCGCCAGCACAACCTAGTAACAAAAAACAACCCAATGGATGATGATAAACACTTAAGATGGGGTTTACTTAAAGAGAAAATACCAGTCGTCATGAAGTCAGTGCCAAAAAGAGACAAGAAGAACAGAAACAAAGAAAGCTCACCCATCAAGAAAGGGTAGCTCCTTCTTGGCCCTTCAGATTGGCATTAATGAAATGGGCTTAAGAATCTCTGGAAAGAAAACAGGTCAAAAGATCCTTGAAAAGTTTGGGAAACACTTGTGGAATCTCAGAAAACATGAGGGCTCACTTACTTTGAAGTCGGCCTGTGCTGCTTCAAGCTTCTTCAGAGCACGGTGGGCAAGACCACGTCGGAAGTATGCTTTATGGGATGTCTTATCTATAGCGATAGCTTCTGATGCATCCTCTTCAGCACCCTTGTATCTCTTCAACTTTAGTCGACACATTGCTCTATTTGAGAGAGTTGCTGGGTTCAACGGAACATAGTTTAGACTAGTTGTGTAGCACTCTTCTGCTCTCTCTACATCTCCATGAGCATAAAAACTGTTCCCTGTCAATCGCCACTCATCTGCAAGCATACCTTGATCTTTTACTTGATCTCCTTTGTCATCATCTCTCACAATTTCATTAGAGTGCGGTTTATCATCCACATGTGACCCACCATCATTTTGACTGCCCTTTTGCTTCGTATGAACACTATCTCCTACAGTCACCTTTTGAGGTTGCTTCCCAAAAGCTATATGACCCTCTGGTATTGATTCTTGAGCCTTGATTGCTTCACATATCTCTTTTGGATAGTTTCTGTCTTCCTTTGTAGTACTTGGTTCTGAGCCCATTCGGTGGTTCTCTGATATTGACACAATTTCACCACACTCTTTTGCAACCATTTGCACATGATCAACATCTTTCAAATCATTTCCTTTCTCATTTCCCCCCTGCCCTTTGCTCTCTTCAGTCCTTTTTCCTTTGGAAGAGTTGGATACAAATGGGGTAGTCTCTGTTTCAATCAGTGCATCCACAGGCTTTGAAGTACTTGATGGTGCTTTCGTGTTCCCATTTGTTGCAACATCCGAATTCACTTTATTGCCTACCTTCTTTGCTGTGATTTTGTTGGGTGGGGTTGATGGCGATATTGTTGTCTCCAATCTTCCTTTGTGTTGATTACTAGGCCAAGTGTATGTAGGCTTTGATTTCTCTGTCTGCTTGATGGGGAGACTAACTTCACCATCCTCGACCACCTGCCCATCACAAAGTGGATTTGTGTCAACTTTTGCATCCACCTTGTAAACAGCTTCTTCAACTTCCTCTATTGTCATTCTCTTGGCACCTCTTATGGACCAGGTTGAACGTGTTGTTGTGGAATTGGCTCTCTCAGCTTTTTGTCTTGCAATCTCTCGTTCTTCCTCCTCCTTTTGCTGAAACTTTTTCAAGATCAGCTCTGCACGTTTCACTAAAGCAATTGTCTCTTGACTACTAGGATCCAATGCTAATGCTGCTTGTAGGTCTGCAACCATATTGGAATTTGCAACAAGAATCTTGTAAATACGTGCTTGACTTGCTCTAAAGCTCATATCATTTAATATCTGACCATGCCACCACATATACAAGCATTCAAAGGATTTCCCACAGCTGGAACAGACTGAAATATCAGCTCTATCACCTAATCTGGACCTGACATTCTCCTCAATCACATATTGGAAACATGATTAAGAGCTTCAGTATTCTCATGGCCAATGTAGCTTAGGGATTTCAGGCCAAGATCTAGTCCAAGCTAGTCACCAAAAGTCAAGGCAAATCAAGGTGAGTGCACCTTGCATGGCATCTTCTGGTTTATCCATCTCCAGACTAGCCAAGCCACGACGCATAAGAGCCTGCCAATGAAATCAATTCCACCAATCAACAACTATAATTACTGGCACTCTTGTCCTAACATCATTCTTTCAGATGGACCTTAGGATAGATTTGTCATATGGAGGTCCATACACTGGTTGACCTTATTACCTTAACAAAAGTAGGATCAAGTGCAAGAGCTTTGTTGCAGTCACTGTGTGCCTCTTCCCATCGCTTCAGCTGGTCTTGGAAATTATCAAGTACAGTTAGGATCCAGATTTTAGTACACTAAAACTGAACAGAACACACCCAAAACCCTGGAAAGCAGGGCAAGTACACCCACTTGCCAAATTAGACTAACACTGAGTGTTTGTAGGAGAAAAACTTGGAACAGGTCTATGTACCATCTTTTGCACTCTGAAAAGTTTCAAATGGAGGAGGCAAACCTTAATGTTAGCAGCTGCACGGTTTCCATAGGCCAAAGCAGAACCGGGGAAGAGTTCAATAGCAAGTGTGTATGCATCCAAACTTGCACCATACTCTCTTGCCTGCAAATTCATAAATCTGGATTGCTAAGGCCCCTCAAACCAGAAACTGCAAATGAATTGAGCTGAAGCATTTTGCAAAAGAAAACTGAAGCAAAAAGATAAATAAAGAAGGGGGTCTGGGGTGTCATCTCATGACTCTGCCTTAAAAAGGTCATTTCCTTTCTCTCGTTCTCGTTCAGCAAACCATTCCCGCTCTGTAATGGACTTTGATTTTGCAAGTGCCAGTAACCTGAAAATGTACCCATTTTCTGCAGTTTAGAGAACACCCATAAAGCTGAACATAGCAGAGAAGAACAATCAAATGAAGGTAATACTACCTAGCCTAGATTTACTGTTGCCTCAAATGGACAATCAGGACAGCAATGTGCATCAAATAGAAACAAAACTAGTTTTACCGTTGCTGCAAAGTTTGCTTTTTGTCTTTATCTGCATCTTTACTATGACCATTACTTGCAGGTGTTGCCTTTGCCTGTGATTGACTTCCTTGCCTCTTGTCTTCTTCTTCCATATCCTGTGAAATTCAGAAACACCGTTGGTTACCATAATGATGACTAAAGTGAACAACAATTACACCATAAAGAAGCATTTGGAACCGTATGTCATCTTACCTGCTCGCACTCCTTCGCATATTTATCCCATTGTTCATAATAAGACCGCCCACTACGCACATCCTTCTTTTGTGATGTTTTTGTCATCTTTTGGGATTCCAGTGAGGCAGGAGGATTCTCAGCCACTCCATTCACTTTACGAAATGTGCTTTGCACTGTGTCAATCAGCTGTCCTGCACACAATCACAAAACCAGGAAATTTTCATGTCTGCATGCAGAACAAAAGCTAAAGGATTTTTGCACAGAATAATCAACATCAAAACAAAAGTCAATTTTCTTGGACAAATTGGAGGAAATATTGGCCAGCAAGCACAAGGACAAACATCTTTGCATACTCAATAGACAGCGTTCTCAGGGTAACAAGTTACTTTTTTCTCAGAGCTCTTATGTTGTGACAGCACAACATCGAGAGAAACATATAACACTTTCATAGGTGAATTGGAGGTTCGAACCATCAGTTCCTTTTGACTGTTGAAGTCCCCGTAAGTTGTGATCAGCGCCCTTCACTGTTGCCTGTGTCATATGCATGAATCAATTACAACATGGTCATAACTGACATACTGGCTTCAGAACACCTCTCTGCAATCAGCTCAGTATGAATCTCATGGAAAAGAATTTGAGATAAAGTATTATTGTACCCCAAGAAACGCTGTTCCTTGTTAAGAGACTGATATGAAGGGTAGTAAAAGAACTTGGTTTCATGTTTAATGCAGTAGATCTGGACAAGCCATATCCCTCATTTGTGAAGAGACATCTAGGTCTTACTTCTAGCATGCTGTCAGTTCTCAATAAGTACAACCATTGCAAGAAGACCAGGAACAATGGATGAACAAGAAGGGTGTATCAATCCAAAATGGAAACACAAAATCAGAAACCATGGAATTGCATGATTGTGATTCACCATGAGAAGACCCAATAGCCAGGTCTTTCCTACTTAGGAGTTCAGAAAGTTCCAACAGCTCATATTAAATGTGGTTCATTGCATGCCAATGTGGGGTTTGTGAAAGCAAGAGAAAGATGCAGAAAGAAGCAATCAACAGATGTACCTGCCAGGAATCAAAGTTCTTCAGAAACTCATCAAATTCAGCATCCATGTCAGCAAATCTACCCACCAGGCTTTTGAATCAGACTTTTATATATCAAGAGCAGCAGAGATCAGACCAGAACTAAAACTATTCTGCACTAAGTGACATATTTTTATGACACATAACTATTCCAGGTGTCAGGTATGGCACATGAATCATCATCCCTTAGAGGTTCCATGCCAGAGACAACTTCAAAATCCTTTCATTTGGGCGTCTGCTATTGGAGCTTCTAAGGACAGGATTCGGGTTTCCTTATCTCCAGACACTTGATCCACAGATAGAACATGAGTCCACAAGCATCATAATATGATCTTCTCCTCCTACCAGGATCACTGAAAACAGGACTCACTCTTTCTGGACCAAAACACAGCATACCAGAATGACCATCAATAATAATATTGCTGTCAACACTAACGATATCTGACTTACTGAGGCTCTGATTGATTTGGGCAGCTATCATGGCCACCAAGCTCAATCACCATTTTCCGTGCCAGTTCTGCTGTTTGAGTAAATCCCTCTTCCCTGCAAGAAGCAAAAAGGAGAAATTAGGTCACCTGCAATGAAGAGAACTACAATCATTCAGTGCAAAACAAGAAAACAATCAGATCACATGCTGCAAGATTACAATCTTATAGTGCACCTAATTCTTACCATGTCGCAATTTCTGAAGCCCACATAAGATGATGGATATACTGAACCCATAATTAGGGAAAAGAAATTTTACCTCATGTACTGTTCAAGCCGCTGAAGTTTTGGAAGGCTTTTCATTGCTCGAATCTTGTCATACCTGAAACAAATGTGCAAACATCATGCTCACATTCAACACCAAAAAAGTGGAAAGTTTAGCATGCTGTGTGAATCCCAAGAATAAGCATGGACTTTTGGACTTTTCTGTATCTATTCTTCACATGGATCCACAGACTACAGATGAGCAGAATGGCAAAATTCTAGAATATGCTTGGCAGTTACAGGTGACTGAAAGTTGACCACAAATGGAGGAGCTATTAAAAAAATCCCAGCCGAATGTGTGAAGGTCATAAACATGAAGTAGTTATGATGGAGTGCAATGATATGCAAGGATTTGGGTACTACCTGAATCCCTGAAAATATGACAAAGTATAGCCAAAGAAAAGCAGAGCAGTAGAGGGATAGAAATTTTGTACGTGATTTGGTTGAACTCTTCAAATTCTGCATCAGAGAGATGCTTCCCTATCCCCGTGGTGGGGCGTGTTGGATTGAACATGATTGGAACAAGCTGATCAAATCCACCACCAAACGGTTGTTCTTATTGTGAAGATCAAAATCTTCGACGTGGCAAGTATGTAAGTCCTTGAAAAGAAGTATCAAAATTTGTCTTGAAACTCTAAAAGTAAGATTGTGAGCGATGTTGATCCTTTGCAGGTTTCATATCTCACGTTATGAACACGCAGTTCTCTTCTTATTCTTCTTCCAGGTTCTGCAAGCTAGGTTGTTGTTTTTGAAACCAGAATTATGAAGAATAATCTTCAATGCTATGTTTTGCAATAGATGTATCTCGCAGTATGCGGGAAAAATGGTCACAAAACTCTGCGCTAGAAATGCAGGGAATATGGATTTCAGTCTTGTTGGCGGCCGATCTGCATTAAACCCTAAATCAGTAAAAAAATCATGTTCGACTTCAGAAATCTTGCTTCACAAATAACTTACTCGATGAAGAAGCACCAGACACAGAAACACCCGAAACAGAATTGCCAGAAGGAAGGAAGCCAAACAGAACACTTGGGACACAAGAACCAGACACCGAAAGAGCGACAAGTTTTCGACCGAACATCCAGAAATCGGAGGAAAATACCAAAACAATGTAATGCGACACGAGACGAGTCATCAAATCCTCAAGCTGCAAGCAATGTAGGCAGAATTCTAGACACGACGGAAGAATTGGATGTTCAGAAGCCATTCAAATTGCAGCGGCATCCCCGTCGAAACCAAACACCTTAAAGCCTAAAAGCAGGAGCGAACCACACAGAATTTACAAACCCAGATTCAAAAGGCTCGTGGAAAGGAAGAAATTTAGGACTCAACCTCAGAACTTCTTTTGGACACCTTTACATAATAAAAAAAAAGACAATGGAAGAGAGCTGAAAACAAAAACAACGCATGGGAAATCTCTCGATCAAGAAAGAAGCAAAAGTCTTGAAGGCTGTTGCCTTTAGAAAGATAGAGAGAACAGAATTGGAACCATAATAAAACTCTTGGAAATCCTAGGTGTTGGAATTCACGTAAGGAACGCGAGGCCAGGAGCAAAGAGAAGAAACCACCAAAACAAACAAAACTTGCTCCTTCCGTTCCTCGCTCCCTCCTTCCCTCCCTCCCTCCGTTTCCTTTGCAAAGTGACCCCGTCACCGCCAACCATGTAACGGTTACAGGTCGGTAATCATAAAACCTCGGTAGCTTCAATACTTTTTTTTGGAAGAATAATTAATTAATTTTCCAAAACATCACATTGATCAGCAATGCAATGAAAAACAATGAAGACAGACCTCTCAAAGACATCCACAAAAAACATGCCTCTCAAGCTTGAGACATTTGTCGCACCTTCCAAAAGTTACTCCATGTTAATGCTCCAAGACATTTCAGAGCTTCTGCTCCAAAATTTTGCACAAACCAAAAAAAAAACACCTTTGCTGAACCCTAATCAAAACATGAGGTGGGTTCATCACTTTGAAAATTCTTTGACAAACAACGCAGTCAAATCAAATCAAAATTCAAGTGATTAATCGAATAATGATTGTACTACTAATTACTTGATCCCTCCTTTAAACAATTTGACAATCCCTATCCCCATCCAACGACGGGATTCGTCCATCATTACTTCTTGTCACATGGAAAATGAAACAACATTGATGCAATGGGATGCGGGCCAAAAGGTGTAAAGTTAGGGGGGCTGTGACGACGGGGGGTGAAACATGCGCCCGAAACCTAGCATGTTTTGAAGACGCATGTTTCGCATTTGCTCAAATCAATGGTCGGAATGCTCTTTGCCATTATGGAAGCCTTTATTTCCTCAACCTTTTTATGGCCATGTGTGGGAGAGAACCACAATGGGGGAGGAGGAAAATAGACCCCTTTTACAGAGCAAAGTACATGTAGAATTCAGGAAGAAGAAGAAGAGCCCAAGAGATGCGCTCCTCCTCCTTCTACCCTAAAACAGAATATGCAAACCAGATGTTGTAAGATTGATTATCAAGCTATACAATGCCTCCCAAGATCATATGATCCCAGATATTGCTCCAATCCTCCACACCAGACTCCCAGTTATGTGTTATAGCCATAAACACTCTCCATGCATATTGTATACCTTCACAATCCATGATAGAATGCAATGGCGATTCAATTGATCCATTATAACATATTGGGCAATCTGAAGATCAATGACCCATCTTGGCAAACTTAAGAACCCATTTGTAATCCTCTATTAAGAATTAACCATAGTAGAATTGCAAGCTTCTTTGGCCAAGAGCTATGCCAAATGCATTTGTGGCCATGTCAGAGGATTGCAAGTGTAGGTGCTTAAAGAGCTCTCGTTGTTTGATGAAGCTACATCAAGAAATTTGAAAGAGTGCAATTAAACAAGGTTATGTAAAACTTTTTTGAATTTGCATCTTGTTGTGTAAAATTTATAGCATGTGATCAATGTAATGATTTCTATCTAGGCATTACGTTATACACACTTGCGGCTTCTCTAACACAACAAAATAATTCTACATTGAACAACAAGAGATGAAGGTTGGGTTAGAAATATAGCTTAGATTCAATATTATATATTTGGGATGAGAAAGATGGTTTGTTGGCAAGAACATAACTAGAGCTTCTTGGGAACATGAGGGGGAGAATTTGATCCTTTGAAAGGTGAAATCCAAGGGATCAAACTAAACTATTTGTCTCATTGTAAATTGAAATCGAATCTAGAAAAATTGGTAGATATTTTATTCTTAGATATAAAATCTATTTAAGCATCTATTTAACCTCTCCTTAATCTCAATGACACATTACTTGCCAATTCATTCTTGAGGTTATTTTATTCCTTTGCTAGGATTGCGATTACAGTCGGGGTTGATCTTTTTTTAATTTTTGGTTTACCCCTTTAACATGAATGAACCTTATGTGTTACTCATGAACCACATTTAAATGACCATGCATTCAGAGGATCAAATTTGAAGGACCATGTTATGTATATTTCGATTTATGAATAAAAATGGGCCCATTAAAAAGTAGCTACCATTTATTTTGTGGTTTCATTAGAGTACTAGTGTTTATTATGGTGTACATTAACAACTTTGGCATAAAAGTTTTTTGCGAAAATTCTCAATCCATCCTATCAAAAATTTCAAAGAACTAGCCAAAACAAAATTCATGCACTCTTCAATGGCAATTTGAGGTAGTTCAATTTTTTACACTTGAATAGGTTATCATTAGATTTGAACCCAACTCTATAGGTTCAAGTGCTTAATAGTGACACTTGATAAACCAATTGGACGACTACCACACATGTACAAAAGAACATTTTAAAATTGAAAATTTGGGAAAAATGAAAGGAATCCACTACAAAGGTAAAAAACAAACATGGATACAACCAAGGAGAGTCACCTTCAAAAAGAAACCCATGTCACAACCAATGAAGACTACACTTACTAAATATATGTTAAGAACATTTCACATTTATGTCATCCCTAGCATAAAAAATATGGTGTAAGCACCATGTCTTATCAAAATCCTTAGGAGCAGCTATTCAACATGTGCCTTGTCAATTGCTTTCATGGTCCTATCCCATTCAAGTATGTCATAATCATCCAAGCCTTCCAAAATACATCTAGCAAGTCCTATCTAGTCATTTACAATTGTTGAAATTTAGATCATTCTTTTCCAATGAAATATTTCAAATCGTAACCCCATGTAGTAGGGTCCATATAATTGAGCTGATTTTTAAAACAATTCTTGGGCAACCCTTTATAACAAAGGTAGTGCCCCATTTGGAGGCCTTTCCATTGCCTCTTCACATTGGGAAGGAACCTTAATTGGTGCAAAAAGCTCAACACCCAAGTCCATGTTTCATGAGCCCTTTCACATTCCCAAAATCTATGCAAGATGGGTTTTTTAAAGTATTGAGATTACATGAGTAACATTAACCTCAATCTCCAAGTTCACTTTTGTTCTCCATATATTAACTATGATTGCTTTGTGCCAAAGTAAAACCATGCATCATCCCACTTGAGTTTAAAATATCTATGAAGGAATGGTTCCCATTTTCTCATGTATTGTCTTGGTCAAGGTTTGCTCATTTCTAATCAATTCTTTACACTTTTTTGTAATGTATTCCATAAATGTCCCTTGAGCTTCCCTCCCAATATTTTGGGTCAAATTCAAGGTGAACTCGGTTACCATAGAAAAGTAGAAATGACAATCTATTGGGGTCTTTTTTTACATCTACCACTCATACCCATACAAATCATGTTTTGGATCCCTATGCATGTTGGGTCACAATGTAGGACCCTTGAAACCTTTCGACTTACACATTGGAACCTACTTAAGAAAGTCCAAGTTTTATATGTGTTCTTCACAAATGGGTGTGAAATTTTGTGTGGTATGAAATATCACTTGCAGTTGACCATTGGAAGCATCTTCATATACTTTTAACCATTCATCTAGGTTAGTGTGTCTCGTTGGTTGTTGGAACTTTGCAACCTAAAAATCAAAGATATTATCTATCTTCCTTTGTCGAATGCATTCTTCATCACCATTGAAACCAAATCTATTTCTTGTTGTTTCCCATCAAACAAACACCTTGCCAAAGGAGTCCCAAATGTTAGCTATGTTTTTTAAAATCCATTCTTGTGAAGTTCATGTGCTTATAGAACTGAAATTCCAAATTACCACCTTCTCTAAACCCTAAAAACCACCAAATGTTAATTCTCATAATTGAGTATATTGAAGATAGAGGGGGAGAAGGTTAGTTTCTTAACCATCACCTTCTAAGCCTTCATAATTTTGCCCTAAACTTTCAAGCGACTTATTAAGATGTGATGGTGGACAAAAATCCATCAAATATTTGGTGCCCATCTCTTGTGCTTTGAAGGTTGGTTCTATTTCTACTTGTTGTAAAGCAATGTTTTCAAATTTCATTGGATTCAATATATTTTTCACTAAGATAAATCTTGGTAAAAAAAAGATTTGGCATGAGTTAAAACACAAGGTATTATTAAAATTAACAAATAACAACTACATGGGACCTGCATAAAATTATATAGTATAGAGAGTTGAAACAAAAAAAATTAGGATTAATATATTTCATCAAATTAGTCTTGAAAAAAAAAAAGAAAAAAACCATTTTAACCTTCAAAGCATTATTTGAAAGGGTAAATTATTGAAAAAAGCTACAATTGGACTCTAGGTGCACATTTAATGTCAACATATATTGACATATATACTCCCAAATTTGAATGAATAAAAAGTCCAAACTCAAGAGGGAAAAATTTCACTTAGAAATATATATAAAAATAATGAAAATAAAAATTCAATTTCGTTACCAACAAAATCTAATGGTCATCAATATACCTTAACACATTATCAATAAATTTTGTCAACTAGTTATTGGTATAATTAATATTATTCAATAAATATTAATTTTCAATCTATATTCTCATTGCAAAATTTAAAGGGTCTCCAAACTAATTATCATCTTTTATATAGTTCAACTTATGACACTAAAAAATAACAAAAGGAAAACAATGGAAAAATCAACAATAGGGAAAAGGCGAGAGTGAGAGCTTAGAAGTGCTAGAAGAGATTGAATGTATATTGTTCAGAAACAAAAAAATAGAGCTCAAAGTAATTGTCTTGACAATTAGTACTAAGAGGTGAATCCAGAGTCTTGGGTACCCAATTATTGAGGTAGAAGCCATCGTCTACTGTGAGAGGCATCCAAAGAAGGAAGTAGAAGAATTTCTATTGTAGGAGTACAAAATGATATATAGACTCTAGTGAAAGCATCATCATACATGGTGCATAGATCAATATGAAGGCTCAAAAGTTGACCAAATGACTATTGGAAAGCAAAATAAATTGTTAAGGTTCTCTTAGCCTCTCAAGGCTGAAGTCATCCCGAATGTCAAAGTTTGGTGACTCATCCCAAAAGTACTTTGTGACAAAAGAATTGGAATTCACTAAAGAAAATGATTCTCGTTGTGCTACCTAAGACTATACATGGTATTGATTGCCAGGAGCTTCATCGACGAGGGTTATACATGATGTACTTCAACAAAATTCCTCTTGATCATACCATAATTATTTAATTCGGATCATACTACTAGTTAGGTGATGACTAGCTTTGGCTTGACGCATTTCAACATCACAAATTGTCTTTGACAAACCTATAGCATATTAAAAAAAATTACTTTAAATTTTGTGCAACCGAGGAAATTGCAAACTAGTGTTATGTAGATTGCGTTGATCACAAAAGCACAAAGCTTCCATAAGGACAGGAGTTTTAAAGTCCAGGTGGTTTGAAGTAGGGAGCATACGCAAAGATTTTCTCTGGGTTAATTGGAAGTTGCAGAAAGCCTTTCAGGGGTTGTTTCATACATGCCTTCCCTTCCCACATAGACTCCCATGGACTCCCTCCTATCTCCAACGCACACATATCACTCGTAGTGTCCAAAATCATCTGCACATGCAAACAAACCAATAACCCACTGTGTAGACTCACTTTCCTGTTGGGAAAGCTATTCTGAACGTAAGAATTGTGTGCAGATCACCTTGGGTTTATTATTTACATAAACATTCTGATTATCTGAATCCAAAGCACGTCTAAACTGGACAAATTACTCCCTCCAGGATACATACAAGCAAAATAAAATAGTGATTGGGTTGTTGTACAGATATAACAAGAAGAAAAGGGAAGCGTACCCTGCCCTGATCTCCCTTTTCAGTGCGCTCCCACATTTGGAGCCGTAGCTTCCCAAAAAATGTGTCCTTACATAAAGGCACCATTCCAACATTGGCAGCAGGTGCCCGCAAAGGGCAACCTGGTTCACTTGACGTAGCTTCCAACTTCACCTGTTATTCATGCACCCAAAGAGTAAGAAATAAACCTGAATTCATTGACTGGCACACAAAGCATCCAGAACCTCCACTGATGCATGCCACCAAATTATCACAAGCAAGGCTACTTATTACATACATACCTCATGGGTCTTTGTTGATGCAGACATTTTCCATGATCCCCAAGGAGCCATCTCCCAGTCTACACTGCCTTTCCATGGGACAAACTCATAGAACTTCCCTTCAAAGTGGACACAGACCTGAAACCAAAAAATGCAATCATCACCTTGTACACAAGGTCATAGCTATCAGACAGACTCACCAAGAGATGGATCATTCACAACTTTCTACCTCTTAACACAGAATTGAAGCTGTTACAACAATAGACTTCCAAGAACACCCATTTGATGAGAGTCAACAGAACTTTTGTCTTCCCAAGTTTTCAGAACTTTTGAACCGTTGCTTGATTTGCTCACATCTTCACATGCTCTAAACTAGGCACTGGCTGCACACTGTCAAGTTCATCCATCCACTGATTCATTGACTAAGAATCTTGTGTGCAGACTTGGGTAACAGTAGGCAGACTTACCAGGGCAACATCTTCAAAAGTATTCTTGAAAAAAGGAAGACCTCTCCTCCCTCCACCAGCTGTCAAAGCTACATCCTTGAAAGTACCTTCAAATACATTGCATTGCACCTATGGACTCACCCAACCCAGATCACATTGAATAAGTTCTTAGCCTGAAAAGTTCACACATTCTTGATTCACAAAACGTTTGTGCTTTTCTTTGCTCCTTTTGGGCTGTTGCAAATCACCATGAATATATACTAGAACATTGTGGTCCAAAATTCCTTAAGTGTAAAAAAGCTAGGAAAGAAGCATACCCAAAACCATTTCTTGGGGAAAGAGCCACCCCAATTCTTCTCACAGTATGAGGGCGCATCCTTGAACTCAAAACGCTGATCACCCCATTCAATCCACCCTTTCAAGGTAGTTGACATATTCCACGATTAGCAGTTGAAGCATGACGCATTCTCATAATTTCTAAGGAGTCATCTTGGGCACTAGAATGTGGTACATTGACAAAGTGCCCTTATTGTGCTTGCAATTATGAGATCTTACATTGTGTCTATGTCCATAACTTGAAGATCAAAAAATGCAGCCAACTACTAACAACAGTGAACCTGGGGGAACATACATCATTGCTGTCATGAAAGGTAAGATTTTGTCAAGGAAATTAGAGGTACCAGTAGAGAGGCCAGCTGCCATGCAAATCTGCCAATGGGGCTCGAAGACAGGTAAAGCTGCTAGCCAACCAGCAGTGGCCTTTTGGGTCCCTCCTTTATCTCCCCATCCATAAACAGGAACAGTAGTATACTCCCACTTTGCATGTTGCACAGTTTTTGCAAAATCAGTCCTGTGAGGGAAAATGCCCTTCTTACTCCCAACCTCTTTGCTATCTCCTCAAACACCTCATGCAGCTTCTAATCCTAATACTTGAAGCAAGAAGAGATTCAACAAAACTTAAAAAGCCTGGAATGCTTAAAGAATACGCTATAAAGTTGCAATGGTATGTACTGACCCACACTTTCAATAGAGAGCTGTGTTCTAGCATGTTTCACAAACCACACTGACAAAGAAACTTAGCAAAAAAAATCTTATACAACTGGAAATTAGAGGTTGAACTAGACTTCCTTCCATGTGTATCCTCAAAAAATTGCTGTGCATTAAAAATGTTACCCGCCATTGTCAAATAAAATGCCCTGGTGCAATGTAGGTGTTACTTGATAACCTTCTTCAACCAGCTCCCAAAATTCCTGCCCTTAACCCTTCTATCATCAGCAACCTAACACTTCATTCTTACAATTTCCAAGTATCATATACATACACTTGGTCAAACAATAGCAGTGGGTATCAATTGAAGTTCATCATCACCACAAGAGTAGTAGTAGAGACAGATAGTGCACAAAGAATAATACAGATTATGAGACAGATGGTGTGACCAGGAACTAGAATAAAGATTCTTGAGGTTCTATGAGATTCATCCTATTTCTATCAAGTAGAATTACAGCCTCTTTGGATCACACAAAGAATTCAGTAACCTGCCATCCACCCACCCGAGAAATGTGTGCCCAAAAGTAATTAGATAAAAAATTTGGATACATACCGTAGGAGAGGTCTCTGACACTGGAGGCAATGCCCCACTTTTGGCACGAAATGTGTTACCCAATGCAAGTTCATGGCGATCTACATCAAATGAAGAAGAAAAAAGAAAGTGGATGAGAATTGTTGTAGTACAGATGCCCATCTGTAACTGATATGGCATTGAGTCTCTCCTTGTTGCATCTTCTTCACTCTAGGTTATGTCCACAGGTGCAATAAGAGCTTCTTTGCAAGCAAATGAGGCAGAGGTTTACAAGTTGATCATCAGAAGATTTTTATTCCACCATACCTTCATAGAAAAATGATTCCAGGTTACAATATAGAAGAAGAATGCACTTACGTCCCCAGAAGGATTTGACAGAAGGTTGATCTTGATATAGGTATTCATCATTGGCACCCATAATCTGAGCAGCACTAGATGGACCACGTGCTCCTCCTTCCCTTTTGCTGGAAGCAGCAGCAGTTCCAGGGTTCTCACTTACATACATCCATGCAAAGCTTTGTTTCACCTCTGGTATTGAGACTTTGAAGTACCAGCCTTCAAAAAACTCACGGCTACTACCATCAAAGTGATACCTGAGAGAGAGAGAGAGAGCACAAAAAAAAAAAAAAAAACCACAAAACAAAAAACACCCCCAAACCTACACACCTCCACT